>Ga0351883_1003_pt1 | contig 105593 bp, 87 predicted proteins | sample BONcelFGM3001F14_FD_206772 | JGI IMG/M metagenome (GOLD analysis project Ga0351883, IMG submission 206772) | Enriched cells from coal bed in the Powder River Basin, Montana, United States - BONCAT cells FGM rep3 HSBNCT.FGM.300.1.F14 ...
TCTCTAAAGTGTTTCGGCTGTTATCGCTTCTGCCATAAATCCGGATAATTCCTTAGCCTTTCTAACATTCAGTCCTTCTTCCTTCTGTGAGGCTTCTCCGTTTTTTTTTCTTTTTCGGAGCTCGTTTCAGGTTTACTATGACCTCTGCTGACTTCTGGTGCTACCATAATGTTATTCTTATTCTAACATGTGTTTCTACTTTGATACTCGCAAGTATCTCCATCAGTTTAGCTCCAGATCTCTCAGGGTAAGTATATCCGCTTTCAGTCCATGTCACCTCTACATTTACGTCCTGATGCTCTGCACAGTAATTGGGCTTTTGCTTGTTTTGCAGCATCACCCGCAGCAGACCGCCTTGTATGTAGTTTCTGTTCGTAGGTGCAGACTTTTGCCGCCAGCTTCCTTCAGATTCCATCTCACGATGGACACCCTTGCCCTTGGCTAACACTCCTTACTGTGAAGCGTGTTCGGGACTTACACCCTATAGCTGATATACATGCCTGACACACAAAGAAAACCGGCCAACCCAAGGGATTGTCCGGTTCAATCAGTTACAAAGACCTTCTATAAATCAGAGGATTGCATCATTCTGATTTCGTTCAGGCACCTGATGGATCTGTCAGAAAAGTAATCGGCAGCAGGATACAGCAAAAAAGCCCCCTGAGTAGCCTGTCCATACATAGGAACAATCAGCACCTCAGCCTGATCATTGCGATTGAATATCTCGCTGTAAGTAAACACTGCCCTATAGCCATCGGGAGCGGAGACCACAAATAATCCAGTCTTCAGATTCTCCTTTGTCATCGGATAATAAGCATTTGTGTAATCTTTAAGCATCACACCTTTAAACGGAGTAGTTCCATGAATTCCGGTTCCCCTTCCATAAAATACAGAGCCGTATGAGATCATATTCCCTTTCAACTCACCTTCGGCCAGCGTTTCCAGCAACTTATCGCCGGTATGAAATTTCAGATCTTTGGCATACATATCGGGGATGTTCCTGTCAATTACAAAATTGAGTTTTGAAGAACGTACAGTAATCTTTACCGGATTGCTGATGTTGCGTTCGGTGTAAAGATCAGAAGCAACTACAAGTTTTGACTCTGTCGGCAAAGGCCACAATTCTTTGGTCTTGGATGGAACTATGCGACGAACGCCGTTTGCTATAAGAATTTCGTGCCGATGTATGGGATAATAGATTTCACCCCAGCTTAAAACTACTTTTTCGCCATTGGCATTTTCAACTTCCACAAAAAGGTCGATAATCGGAGGAAATTCAGATTCATTTTTCTTTTTAAGCACGGTAAGATTCAGAATATCATACAGCGAATAACCCTGATACAGGTAAGCACCTGTAAAACTTCCGTTATCTCCGGAAAGACCGGTTTCTTTAACAATAACATCCCTTAGCGGAAGTTTTGTCAGATCAATGATTCCGGGATTTGCAACCTCTCCGGCAATCATGATTTCACTCATTTTCAACTCATTGAGAGGGGCATCATCATAAAAATCATTGGTTTGAGTCATTCCTGTAAAACCGAGCAACAGGCATGCAGTGATCACAATTGTTTTTTTCATTTTGGTTGGTGTGTAGTTAAATAATTGAGAAAGGTTGATTCTCCGATGAATTCTTTAAATTCCGAAACTGACACCTGCCGTAATAAAACGGCCGGGTCCGACATTGTATTTACTGTCATAAATTTTTACATCAAAAATATTCTGAAAATTGAGCGAAATCCGGAAATTCCGGTTCAATGGTTTCCAGAACTTCAGGTCAACGGTTGTATGAGCCGGGTATTGGTCAGCGTTTAGCAGTTCATCCACAGTGTTCTGATCGTTGATATACATGGCTCCGGTGTAGCGGAAAGCAAGTCCGGTATTAACATAGCGATTGAGCCATGAAGCGCCGGCTGTTATAATGTTGCGGGGAACGTCGGTCATTGTTTTTCCTGAAAGATCAATGGTATCGTTCAAAGCAATTTTGGTGTAATCAAGAATCAATGCATCTGCGAAAGCAAAACCACCATAAAGCGAGAGTGAAGGATTAATCTGATAGTTAAATGAAAGCTCAGCACCATAAATCTCCACTTCACTGATGTTTGCTCTGATCAGGATCGGACGATCGCCAAATCCCATATCAATGGTTTGTCCATTGGTGACATAGTATTGAAAATCGCTGCCGCGTGAATAAAAGGCAGAGGCTTCAAGTGAAAAGTTCTGAAGGATTCCGGCATTGAAAGGATTCAGATCGAAGCCAGCCTCAAAATTATTAAGATACTCCGGTCTTAAATCAGGACTGGCAACTTTAAAACCACCCTTAATCCTGCCCGACCGGCACATATCGTCGAGAACCGCTGGCCTGAATCCCCTGGAGTATCCGGCATAAATGCGGTTATTTTCGCTCCACCGGTAATGCGCTGAAAGACGCGGACTAAGCGCACTCCTGACATGATCAGGCATTGCCTTGTTCTGGTAGATGTGCATAAAAGCAGTTTCCTGTGTAGGCGCCTCAGTATAGAACGATCCATCGTAAAACCTTGCAATATCGTAGCGCAAACCAGCAAGTATTCTGATTTTATCCTGCAAAAGGCCGATTTCATCCTGAAGAAACAATGACCAGGTATTCATCTTTCCGGCATTATATACAATATCGGTGGAAGTATAATACTTATCCCAGGCATCAACACTGCCATTTTTCAAATCGAAGCCGGCAGTGAGTTTATGGGAAGCACCAATCGGCCTGGTAATGGAAGTCAGCCATCCAAAATCGCGCCTTGTACTTAAGACTTCATACCACGTATAATCATCTTTCAGGTACTCATTGACTTTTTTGTAATCCTCATTTAAAAAATAGGCAGAAGAAAGCAAGCTGAACTGACCAAGACGACCTTTATAATTCAGGGTTGCGCCGTAAGAATCATGTTCGGTGGTATTGCCTTCCGGCTGAAAAACTTTTTCTCCGGTGCCCCGATTGTCATTGTAATAGTTTATTACAGCGCCGATGCTGTGTTTTCCGTTAAATGAATACTCGGTGCGAAAACCAGCACCTGCTTCAAGCAGATTGGATTTGACGATGTAAGGATTTGCATTTACATCCGCATCAGACTGGGTGATGTAGCCATCGCTCTGCCTGTAGAAAGTATTGGCCATCCATGTCCAGCTGTCTCCTGGTTTTTTAACATTTATACTACCGCCAAAGCTTAGTTTGCCACCAGCTGTATTAAATGATCCGTACTCCATTCCAGCTTTGATAAAGAATTTTTCTGTTGGTTTTTGAGTGATGATATTGATAATACCACCCATCGCATTTCCACCATAAATAGCTGATCCGGCGCCCTTTGTGACTTCAATCTTCTGAACCATGCCCATATCAACCATATTCCAGTCGAAGCCACCGCCATCGCTTTTATTCATAGGAATGCCATCCACAAGAATGAGCACCCGGCCTTGTTCTTTGCCGCTCATTCCACGCATGGTTACTGTGGCTTTTGTGCTCAATACACCGAACGACCGGCTGAAATTGATTCCGGGAGCCATTTTTAATACTTCATCAACGCTTTGCGCCGGCAGACTTTCGATCAGTTTTGGTCCCAACTGATTGATTCTTACAGGTGTGTTAATAATGCGTGAATCGGTTCGGGTAGCGGTAACAACAAAAGCTTCAATTTCAGAAACTTCAGCATGAAGGTTTATCTTTATTTTAGTTGCAGTGGTTGAAAACGTTTTGTGAACCGTCTGATAACCAACATAGCTCACAGCAATATTTACCGAATCACCCTGAAGTCCGCAAAGACTGAATTTTCCATCATTGTCTGCTATGGTTCCTGATTTAGAACCTGCTGTAATGCTGGCTCCCGACAGCGGTTTGCCGGTTGAAGCATCCAAAACCATTCCTTCAATGCAGGATTGTGCATTCAAGTGAAAAACCGACAAAAACAGCATTGAAATGGTCAGAAGCAAGCCTTTGAATTTGATCATTGTCATTTTACAAAATATTATTGCTGAATTTTTATTTCCAGTGAAATCGTGCCTTCTTCAGATTCATCAGCTGCGACAATTTTGATCATTCCATATTTGCCTGACTGAGTTTTAAAAGGAATAACCCTTCCTTCGTAGGCGTATTTACAGTTTCCACTGACTTTAGTCGGATTATAAGCAGTGACCAGAAGGCTATCGTTCATGGCAGCATCAAACTGAGCCGGCGTAACCAACATATTGTCGGAAGTGTTGTAATCAAACAAAGTTGTATTTTTCACCGGCCAGTTGCTGATCAGCGGATAATAGCCAACTGCAGAAGTATATCCCGGGCAGGTAAGTGTAGGAGATGGTAGCCCTGAAGTGAAATAAAAATACGGGAGCAGATCAATTTTTGCTTCGTTTCCTGATACCGTAGCAGAATTATAGACTACCCCGGCCTCCAGATCGAGGTATGAATTGGCGGATGGAAAATTCTGTAAACCGACAGTCAAAGGGCCGAAATGATTGATATCTCCATAATCAACACCTTCACCTTTTCGCACAACCAACACAGCCGAAGCGGTATCACGGTCAGCATTCATAACCAGCACGCGCCAGACTTCTTTATCAGCCAATCCTTTCGGGAATGAAAAATCAGCATCATAGCCTTCTTTACCAGCATAAATGCCCCGGTCGAGCTGAACAACTGTATCCTGTCCTGCAATCCGTTCAATGCGGATGTATGTCAGAGCAACACCGGCTCCGGAAGCCAGGACGCCAATATTGATTTTTCCACCGGGAGAAACCTCAGCACCTGATGCGGTGTATGCAACTCCGGTTTTCAGAATCACTGACGCCCGGCTTATTTCCTCTTCCTGACTGCAGGCCAGAAACATAAGAGGTGCAGCCATTAAGATACAAAACTGCAAGGCGTTGAACAAGCCCTGCAGTTTTGTCAATTTCAAAGAAGTGAATCTTCTCATTTATTGTTTCTGGATTTTAACAGCTATTTCAAGCGTACCGGCTTCTTCGCCGCTTACAGCAATAACTTTAATGAGACCGGTTAAACCAGACTGAATTTTGATGGCATAAACTTCACCGGCAGCAAGCACACTGGCTTTTTTGCGTGCTTCGTCAGCATTATAAGCATCAAGCAGTACTGCATCATTCTGAATAGCATCAAACTGAGCGGCTGTAATAGTGGTTTTGTAAAAACGGGTCAGGTTTTTGGTGGTATAATTATCGGGAGAAGAAGCTCCGGTAAAAACGCCGTTAATGTTTGATCCGGGAGAACCCAACGACATCATATTCTGATGGGTAGCTGTGTTTTCGAAGAAACAGAAAATATCAATTTTATCCTGATTCTGGAAAGCCTGTGCCTGAAAATATTTGGTTGCTTCGTTATTGCTGAACGAAAGGAAACTTTCTGTTGCCACATTATCCTGAGCACCTACAAGAATAGTGGTGTATGAATTAATCTGACCAAAAGCACCGGTAATGGTAATGGTTTCTTCTTTTCTATTTCCGGCAATATCGGTAGCTGTAAAAGCCCATATTTCCTGATCGGATATGCCTTTAATTGTGTAAAAGTTATAGGTAAAACTCTGTGTGTTGATGGTTGAATCAAGCAGTGTTAGTCCGTTGGCTTTTATTTCAAACTTAACAAGGTTGTCTGTTCCGTTTGACTGTAGGATGATTCCGAAATTCAAGGTATCGCCGAAAGCAGCTGTAACATCACTGGTAATAAACCCGCTTTGTTGATTGAAAGCTACAGTTGGAGGAACAGGTTCGTCTTCATCTTTCGAACAACTGCTTAATAAAAAGCCCGACATCAGGGCAAATCCGCAAAGAATCAGTAATCTTTTCATGGTTTGGGTTGGTTTACTTAATCGTTTAGAATTGAAATTCATATCGCCGGCAAAACTATGACTTATTTTACGTTTCGCAAGGAGGTATAGAAATTTAGAAAGATTCTAAGGAAGACTGCTTTGGCAGGAAATCAAGCGTTCTCTTTGCCATATATAATCAAGAAGTCGCTTTCTTCGCCATTTATAAACAAGAAGACCTGACAAGTTGGAAGAAGAAAACTTGTCAGGTCATTTTTGTTACTCATTTTAAAATCTCCTTGTCTCCCTGTCTCAAATCCGTTCCTCTTCCTCTTCATTTTTCATTTTTCACTTTTCACTTTTCACTTTTCATTCCCCTTGTCTCCAGGTCTCCCCGTCTCCAGGTCTCCCCGTCTTTAAATTCTCCCCGTCTGTCTCTCTATATTCTATTAATTCCCAGGCAGGAATTAATGCTTGCCAGATCTTTCGGACTATCGGTCATAACCAGCAGGTTATCACCTGGTTCAAGAATGGTCGCACCATTGGGAGTTATATATTTTTTATCCCGTTCAATCATTACGATCAGTGTATTTTTCGGGAAGTTGAGTTCAACCAATGACTTACCGACAGCAGAACATTCGGAAGGCACAGAGACCTCAACCAACTCATTATGAAATCCATCGGTAAGCTCAAGTTCAAGCGGATATTTTCTTTTCGGACTAACTTCGCGATAAAGTGAAAGCCATTTTGCAACCACAGAAAGTGTAGTTCCCTGAAGAGCCACAGAAGTAAGCACAACAAAAAATACAATATTGAAGATAATATCGGCTTTCACCAGACCAGCCATTAAAGGATAAGTTGCAAAGATAATTGGAACAGCTCCGCGTAAACCAACCCATGAGATCAGAACTTTTTCACGTGTCTGCATTTTGAAAAAGTGAAGGCTGATGAAGACACCCAAAGGCCGGGCTACGAATATCAGCACAACGGAAACCAGCAATCCGATACCAATTACCGGTATAATCCGCGACGGATAAACCAAAAGACCCAATGCAAGAAACATTACAATCTGCATCAACCAGGCCTGACCATCAAAAAATTTAAGAATGCTGCGTTTATGAATGAAATTCTTGTTACCTAATATTACAGCAGCAATATAAACGGCAAGGAAACCATTTCCTTTCAGAAAAGATGTCAAAGCGTAGGTAAACAAGACCAACCCCAAAAGCAGCACCGGGTAAAGTCCGTCATAATCAAGTTTTATGTGGTTGAGAATCCAGTTCATTGCCTTACCCATCAGATAGCCAGCCAATGCTCCGACACTCATCTGCAAAAGGAAAGACAGAACTCCATCCCAAAAGCTGGTATCGGGAATTAATGCGATCTGAACCAGGGTAATGGTGAGGAAAAATGCCATGGGGTCATTGCTTCCTGATTCAAGTTCAAGCAATGGGCGAAGCCTGCCCTTGAGCCCTATATTTTTAGAGCGGAGAATAGAAAACACCGCTGCCGCATCGGTTGAAGAGATAATGGCTCCAAGCAAAAGACCTTCCACAAGCGAAAAGCCGGTGAATTGCCAGACAAACAATCCAACAACGCCTGCTGTAATCATTACGCCAAGCGTGGAAAGCAACACCCCTTTCCACAAAACAGGCTTTACACTTTCCCAACGCGTATCAAGACCTCCGGAAAAAAGAATCATTATAAGTGCAAAGACACCCATAAACTGAGCCATTCCGGTGTTTGAAAAATCAATACCTCCGGGACCATCGGCACCTGCCAACATGCCAATCGCCATAAATAAAAGCAAGGACGGCACACCCAGCTTTCCACTTGTTTTACTGGCAAGAATACTGAGCAACAACAGAATAGCACCTGTGAGAATCAAATAATCAATGCTTAATGTTGTCCACATATTTTAATCTGATAACATGAAAATTAAAATCAAAACTGAATTGTAAAAATAAGAATTATCAGCAATAAATGACCAATGAAGAATATAAGCAAAATAGCATCTTCCTTTCAGATTTCAGATTATGATGAAATCGAATGCGGCAAAACATTATAAAAACAGGAATCTTAAGTAGGTTTATTTCATTCTCCGGCAGGTATTATTTAATTGTGTCAGGTTTCAAAAACAGTTTATCTGCTGATATTAAGAGCTTAACCACTCAACGCAGAAAAATCTTTTCCTCCGCAATCGTTTGCAGTAAAACTTTGTGAATCAGCAATTTAATTATTGAGTAATTTTGCAATGAGCTAAAAAAAACCTAAAACTACTAAAAAATGGTACAACATAATTCCATATCCACCTTTAAAGGAGCTACATCACTTCAGACCACCCGCGACCTGATACGGTACATAAATCTGAAACTGGCAACAATGGGGCAACCGGTATTCGACGATTGCGGCATTTCAAATGGTGATACCCAACTTGCCGATCCGGAATTTCTTGAACTTACCTCAAACCTTGTAACCATTTACCGTAGTCGTACGCGATTGATCTCCAATGTTTATGCACCGGTTGACCGTCGCATACAGGGTTTTATCGACAGCTATCTTGAAGATTTACAGCTGCCACAAACACCACAGTTGCCCAACAATACTTTGGTGAGCGACAAACCCGGTGTTTCAAGGGTACTTAGTCTTCCGCCGCATCAGAATCATTACAGCAATGAACTGCTGGACTCATACCGCATCAGCCAGGGGGTGTTGCACAATCCCAAAAACGACCGCCGCACCACCGAAGGCTCATTTCATATTGTGGGAGGAGGACTTCCGGTACCCGTTGATAAAATTGAAGTACCGAAAGTTGCGTGGGCAAAATTTCTGGCATCAGCATTTAATCCTCCTGCTGAACTTAACCGGCTTCCGTTTACATCGGGTCAGGAAAAACAGGCAGAAGTTTTCGTTTCGTTATTGTTACGTCCGGTAGTTTGTCCGGAAGTAAAAGGCGTTATAAAACGCAAAACCATGGAAGTCAGGTTTTTTGCACCCGGCAGTCTGGTTGCAAATGTTGATTTTGTAGAATCAATTTTCGGAAATGCCGGAAACCCTTCAAACCCGGCGGGCGATGCTGCTCTTGATCCTGAACATTGGACCGGCCATACCGGATGTATTGTTCTTGCGCCGCAGCTGACCAAAATGACAAAAAAAGAGCTGGGACTTCCGCATTTTGATCAGGCAACCGAACGTCAACGTCGCGACGGCGTTTGCTGGAAAGATGAAAATGAACTTTACAATGGAGGCAATGCCTTCAAACTTACCTGCCGTGATGAACGTGGTGTAGTCATTACGCTGATTGCTGACAACTATTTCGGATATTCAAAGAAAGAGATAAAAACCCAGATAAGTTACAGCGCCAACCTTTTTGGGCTGGTTGAAGAAGAACACTCAGGAGGAGCAGTAGCTTACCGCAGAAAAAATATCGGTGCAAACTTCAATGGTTCGTTGTTTATGAAAAACCGCCTGAAGAAAGCCTACCATTTCAGCGAAGTAGTTGAAAAATTCGGCGCACTGATGAATCTTCAGCCAGAAGGTTATGGCATCGACAAAAAGTTTGACAACATCATTTATATTCCCGAAGACACTGAAATTGACCTTTATAAAGGCACCGTACAATGGGGCAGCAATGGCAGCCGGCAAAACATTCCGCTAAGGCCGGAGCATTATTATATATATCCTTCGGGGCATAAACTGCACATGGAGAAACACCCTTCGGCACCTTCGTGGCGACTGGTGAGCACCCATGCCCGTGGTACTTTCTGCCACAAGCCCAGCACAGTCTCGGGCGGCGGAAAATCAGAAATCTCCAAGTCGCTGCTTAATGCCATTATTTATGGGTCTTTCTTTGTTGATGACTATGACAAGGACATGAAAGCTGCCGATGAAATAATAAGTCATAATTTCTCAGGCCGCTGGAAAAACCCCGAAGAGCATAGTGGAGTTTCACGTTCACTCCTATCGCCTGACCGCACACTTGGCTCGGCCATTAAACTGTTGAACCCATCGTCGCAATATACCGATGAGTACAATGAATATGTGATGTCAATACCGGCGCATGTGAAGGCTTTGGTTTTCTATGTGAAGCGGTTTTATCGCCCGGAGCGCACCAGCGATGACTGGAAAGACTACTTCTCAGCCGACATGATTAACGGCCGCAAAGGACACGAACTTTTGTTTAACAACCGCAAACTCAGCGCCAGTTATCTGAGGGTTGGATATGCTGCTGACAACTCCTGGTATCTGAACAAACTGCGCTCTGATTTTATAGCTGCAGCCAAAATTCAGATGGAAGATGACATTACGGCTTCCATCACTTTGCCGGTGAAGCATCTGAAATATTTAAACCCGGATTACAGCAACCGAAGTGTAAAAATTACAGAGAACTGCGAAGAGAAATTCTTTCAGCGTCCTGACGAAGCAATTCATCGCGGATACGACAAAGAAACGGAAGCTGACCTTTCGCAGCGCAATAATTTCTGCTCGAATTATGAGCCACTTTCGGCTGAAGACGGCAAGCGACTGACCGAAAATGCAATCAGTTTCGATCTATACACAAAACCCATTCGTAAGCTAATCACAGAAGGGAGCAAAGACAGTTCGGGTCACTATTTTATCAGCCCTGCACACCCAAGAATTGTAAATGGTGCACCATCAAAAAACCCACGTTACCTTCAGATCAGACCCGATCTGGTGAATCCGATTGACGACCATCTGGCTGAAATCGGCAACAGGCTTTCAGGACGAATTCCGCTTACGGAGGCCGTTTATCATCCCATAAACGCTGTATTGCCGGGTCGGCGCAACAATCCGCCTGAACCGGAAAACGGAATACGTGGACTAAGCGTTTACGGACCAATCCATTATCAGGAGCTTCCTGAGTTATTTATGGACTTTGTGTGCAGCCTTACCGGAAAATCGCCATCTACAACCGGAGCAGGATCAGAAGGCGCGCTTACCAAAGGCCCTTTCAATATGCTGAATCCGGTAACTGACCTCAACAATGCTTTGCTTAGTTACATTTTAGCTGATTACCATGCATTTACATCAGCAGCCGGACATATTGGTACAGAATCGCGTTTCGATCACGATATTTCATTGTTGATTCCTGAATTATGGAGTCGCATAAATGTGAGTGACCGCGATCCTAAAAAACTGATTGCTGAAGGTTCGCTTGAAAAGCTTGAAGATTTTGAATTTAATGGCAAAACCGTGCTGGCGTCGCGTCTGGGTTACCGTATCACCGAAAATTTCACTTTCAGTTACCTGAAAAGCATTTTTGATGAACCGCAGGCTGTTTTTACCGATAAAATGCTTCGCCCTGAAAAACAGGATCTGGCAGCATTTGCCGATGGTATAAACAACATTGTAGAAGCCCAGCAAAGGGTTGCGCTTCAGTATTTTGTTGACAACAGCGCAGAAGCAGCAATTCCGCCGCTGAAAGCACTGCTTTACATTATGGCTTATGGCACATTCGAAGGAAAAACCGTCGATCATCCCGAAATCAGGCAACAATTTTCGCGGGAATATGTGCTGGCTTCGGATTGGTACAATGAAAGGCTGCTGCGCAAACAAAGCATTGATATTGCTTATTATGAAAACAGTCTGAGTTATTTGAAGCAATTTATAGCACAGGATCTGAATGCTGAATACATTGAAAACCTGAACCTAAAGGAGCGTATGCATAATGTGGAGAAAGAACTGGAATTTGTCAGTTCTGAAGCATATATTGATTTCCTTACGGGAACAATCGGAGCTGATCCGCTATTCAGGAAGGGGGAACAGTAAATAATTGCATTGTTTAAAAAAGGAACCAAAGAAAGCCTGCATCTGACATTCAGGTGCAGGCTTTGTTTATGCGGAGATGACAGCAGTTATTGGTCCTTTAATGATCAGAAAAATTGGAAGTATTACTCGACTTAATCGTGAGTAGTAACAACCTTAATATATCTTCCAAACCTTAGTAACAGGCAACCCACCCGAACACATCTAACCTTAATATTTCTTCCAAACCTTATTTTCTCTTGTATTAAATGGAGGTTCGCCTGATAAGGTTGTGAAGGAGAAATAAGGTTCAAAAATCGTTGGGGTCAGTTTTGTTACTAAGGTTATTAAGAGTGACTAAGGTCGATTTATACTTTGATCAGTATTTGATTGAATTCTAATCTGTCATTGGTATAGTTCCGATAGCCTATCGGAACGAAGGACCAAACGATTAATCCTGAACAATGCATTTTGAACCCGAACCTAAATCCTGTTTCTTTGTTTAAGTAGCGATGTCAAAAGGAAAAACCATCACACAAACCGGATATAACTTGCTGAAAGAAGCTGCGGTTTTTGCACTGCTTATTTCAGTTATGTGGCTGTTTACCAATAGTCTGGTGAACCGGCACAGCCATCGTTTGCCTTCGGGAATTATTATTGAGCACGCCCACCCTTTCAGCAGCAATCAAACACCAATTCAGCAGCATTCGCATACCGATAAAGAATATTTCTATTTTGATCAGATTACAGCCCTTCAAACACTGATTGTGGTTGCCATAATGATATTTATGGCCGCCGTTTATATCAGACCTTTAAAGGTTAAAAAGGAAGTCAATCATATTATACTGATTGATAATCCCATTCACCGATTGCGCCCTCCTCCTATTTTTTAAAAGCCGGAATCCATAGTAAAAATTCGCCGCATTTCTGGCTGAAAGCCAATTCGGAACACTTACGCTTTTTTCATAATACAAACTTCAGGGTTTGATGTTTAGAAACGTATATCCGAAAGGATTTTATACATGGCAAGCCATAATACCAGGTCATTATATTCACAGTATCATAAATATTTTCCTTCCCCAATGAAACTCAAAACACTCATTATTGTGCTGCTGCTATTGCAGTGGACAGCCATTTTTGCGCAATCTGATGCCAACCTTTTCGGACATGTAGTTGATGAAACCGGAGAGCACATTCCTTTTGTAAACCTCGTTATTAAGGATACACGCATCGGCACTGCTACCGACATCACCGGGCATTATATGATCACCAATATACCTCCGGGAAATCATATTCTGGTAATCCAACATGTCGGGCACAAAACCAAAGAAATGCCATTCTCCATTGCTCAGCGCGAAAGCAAAGAGTTTGACATTACCCTTGAAACCATTTCAGTTGCGCTGGAGCAGGTGGTGATCAGCGGAAGCCTAAAGGAGCAGTCCTTGCGCGATTCTCCCGTAAGAATTGAGGTGCTTAATGCTGGTTTCCTGCAAAAAACGCCATCAAACAACCTGATGCAATCCATTGGAATGATAAACGGAGTGCAACAAGTGACTGCCTGCGGGGTTTGCGGCACCAATGAAATCCGCATCAACGGACTTGAAGGCTCCAACACAGCAGTGCTGATTGACGGAATGCCGATTATGGGAGCGCTGGCTTCAGTTTACGGACTGAATGGCATTCCCAATGCACTGATTGAAAGGGTAGAAGTGATAAAAGGTGCGTCTTCTACACTTTACGGATCAGAAGCCATAGGCGGCATCATCAATATCATTACCAAAACTGCGGAATCAGCGCCGCGCTTCCTTTTCAATACCAACTGGAGCAACCTTGGTGAGCGAAGTGCCGATATCGGTTTTTCGCCTTTCCGCGGACGAAAATTCGACGCCCTGTTCAGTGGAACCATCAACACTATGGAGCGCTTCACAGATTTAAACGATGATACCTTTGCGGATATGGTCAATATAAAACCATCTGTATCACTATTCAACAAATGGAGTTTTCGTCGACCGGCAGGGAAAACAGCCACATTTGCAGCCAAATTCTATCACGAAAACCGGGCCGGTGGAACACGGGAATTTCTGGGTGCTTACAACTATAAGCCATACAGTAAAGTAAGGGGAAGCGATAGTCTTTATGGCGAAACCATCTTTACAAACCGTTATGAAATTATGGGTTCCTACAGCCTACCCGGAAATGCTGACCTGCGGCTCGATATTTCGCAAAGCGGACACTGGCAGGACAGCTGGTATGGAACCACATTCTACAAAGGCGAACAGCACATCAGCTTTGCAAATCTTATCTGGCAGACCACCGCCGGAGAAAGGCACAACCTTACTTCAGGATTTACCGCGCGATATCAGGTTTATGATGACAACACACCGGTAACCGCCAACGGAACCGACAGGCAGTTTATTCCGGGTATTTTTGTGCAGGATGAATACAGGATCAACGGGAGAACAAATCTGCTTGCCGGTGCCCGTCTTGATCACCACGATAGGCATGGACTGGTATTTTCGCCGCGTTTAAGCGCTAAGTATGATGTTGCAAAAAATACAATTCTACGGATTAACAGCGGAACCGGTTTCCGTACTGTGAATATATTCACTGAAGATCACGCTGCCTTATCGGGATTTCGTGAAGTTGAGATAACCGAAGACCTGAAACCTGAACAATCGTGGAATATTTCGCTCAGTCTGAATCAAACCATCAATCGTCAGGTGGGGCGATGGATTGTGATGGATGCTGATTTGTTTTATACCCGTTTCAGCAATAAAATTCTGGCTGATTACGACACTGATCCTCAGAAAATCATTTACCGCAACCTGCCTGATGGCGATTATGCAGTAAGCCGTGGAGTCGCCATTTCAGCCAATGGCAGAATCAACGGGTTTTTCACATGGTCAGCCGGATTTACCTGGCAGGATGTGTTTGCGGTAAGCCAAAACGAAGCAGAAGAATCAACAAAAGAAATGCAACCGCTTAGTCCTGCATTTACAGGCAACTGGCTGCTTAGCTGGGATGCAAGGAAACTCAAAACTACCGTTGATCTGACGGGAACATTCACCGGTGAAATGATGCTGCCGACTGTTGATCCTGAAGTAGTGAACGATGATCAGTTGTCAAAGCCTTACAGTCTTATAAATTTGCTTGTAAATTACAACCTTAATCAGAGTGTAAGGGTTTATGCTGGCGTAAATAATATTCTTGACTGGCGTCAAAGCCGGAATCCTATCATTAACTGGCAATCACCGTTTTCTGATGACTTTGATGCAGCCAATGTTTACGGTCCGCTTTACGGGAGAAGTCTGATGATGGGAATACGTTTGCTGATGTAGGGTTTGTTTTTGCTTATCGAAAAGATCAAAATAACCTCCTCAAATAAGCCACTTTTTGTATCCCCCTCTTCTCCCCCTTTCGAAAAAGGGGGACGATTACTTTCGTGTTTTTTAGACACATCTGTTTGCTGAAAGTCATGTTAGCAGCCACTCTCCCATTGCCCGAGCCTGCCTGCAGTGCTGTCAGTCAGGCACAGTCGAAGACTGAAGGGAAGATAGAAGGTGTACGAGAAATGGGGAATCTATTCCGAAAGAATCACTTATCTGCAATCACAACTCATCATGCAACAATACACTTAACACAATTGTTAAGTACAAAAATCTGCACTTATGGAAAAACCCAACAACACCCTTAAAAAGATTTATCACCCATCAAAGGAGGTAAAAAAAAGAGCGATTGTAAAGGATTATGAAACCCTTTATCAGGAATCCATCACAAACCGTGAGGATTTCTGGGCAAAAGAGGCCAAACGCCTGGAATGGTATAAAAAGTGGGACAAAGTACTTGACGCTTCAAACCACCCGTTTTATGAATGGTTTCAGGGTGGTCGGATCAATATTGTGCACAATGCACTTGATCGTCATCAGAAAAACGCGACCCGCAACAAACTGGCCATTATCTGGGAAGGTGAGCCGGGAGATTTGCGCACTTTTTCATATCACGCGCTGCACCGGGAAGTTTCGCGTTTTGCCAATGTTTTGAAATCCATGGGTGCTAAACCGGGGGAGGTTGTTACCATATATATGCCGCAAATTCCGGAAACGATAATAGCTATGCTGGCCTGCGCCAAAATCGGCGCCATTCACAGTGTGGTTTACGGAGGATTTAGTGTAGAAGCCCTTGCTGAACGTATCGAAGATGCCAACAGCCGCATTTTGGTTACTGCCGACGGAGGTTTCAGACGCGGAAAAGCGGTTGGACTCAAAAGCATTGCCAACGAAGCGATGAAACGATCGCCAACCATTGAAGTCTGCATTACTGTAAAGCGAACCGGAGAGGAATGCTACATGGAAAATGACCGCGATTTCTGGTATCACGACCTGATGTCGATGCCACTGGCATGCTCCGATTGTGCTACGGTGGAAACCGATGCAGAAGATCCTTTATTTATACTTTACACTTCCGGCACAACCGGTAAACCAAAAGGCCTGGTTCACACCCATGGCGGATATGCAGTTTATACCGCATCAACGTTCAGGTATGTATTTGACATCAAACCCGAAGACCGTTTCTGGTGTGCTGCCGATCCGGGCTGGGTTACAGGACACAGCTATATGGTTTACGGGCCATTGATCAACGGCGCAACCATAATGATGTATGAAGGTGCTCCAAACCATCCATATCCCAACCGCTGGTGGCAGATGATTGAAAAATACGGCATCAATATTCTTTACACCTCTCCTACCGCCATCCGCGGATTGATGCGTTTCGGGTCGTCCTGGGCTGACAGACATAACCTAAGTTCGCTGCGTCTGCTGGGCTCTGTAGGAGAACCCATTAACCCTGAAGCATGGAAATGGTATCATGAGGTAATCGGCAAAGGCCGCTGTCCCATCATGGACACATGGTGGCAGACTGAAACCGGAGGACATATGATTACTCCGCTTCCGGTGATACCACTCAAACCAGGATCTGCGACCAAACCATTTTTCGGCAACGAAATGGCCATTGTGGATGATTCAGGAAAGGAAGTAAAATCGGGAGAAGAAGGCAATCTGATTATTAAGAATCCCTGGCCTGGTATGGCGCGCACCATTTTGGGTGATCCGGATCGTTATGTTGAGAAATACTGGGAAAAGTACAGCAAACAGAAATGGTATCTGGCCGGCGATTCAGCGCGTAAGGATGAAGACGGTTATTACTGGATTATCGGTCGGATTGATGACGTGATAAAAGTAAGCGGTTACCGCCTTGGCTCCGCCGAAATTGAGAGTGCACTGGTGAGCCATCCGGCTGTAACCGAAGCCGCAGCCATTGCGCTGCCTGATGAATTGCGCGGAAATATTATTCATGCAACCGTGGTGCTGCGTCAGGGAATGGAAGCGGGTGATAAACTTGCCGAAGAGCTGAAAACACATGTTGAAAAAGAAATAGGTCCGATTGCACGGCCAGCTTTTGTTGTTTTCAGTGATGCATTGCCAAAAACCCGCAGTGGAAAAATCATGCGCCGCGTTTTGAAAGCCAGAGCACTCGGACTTGATACCGGCGATTTGAGTACCTTGGAGGAGTAGAAATGGGCCTTGCAATCGTGCCTGGCGACCCCTGACAGGGTTACTAACCCTATCAAAACAGGGAGGCAGACAGATGGACGCTAACCCCTTGATAGGCAGGAAAACCCTGTCAGGAGTTGGTTGTCGGGCCTGGCGACCTCTGACTGAGTTATGAACCCCATAAAATCGGGGAGTCAGGCAAATGCACGCTAACCCATTTAAAAGTAGGAAAACCTTGCCAGGGGTAAGTGTTCGGAGCTGGCGACCCCTGACAGGGTTACGAACCCTATCAAAATGCGCTGCTCGGCCGATACACAGTAACCCGTTGAAACGTAGCAAAACCCTGTCAGGGGTTAGTTGGAAGCCTGTCTACCTCGGGCGGAAAGACTTGTCAGATCCTTATATTTTTGATTTCGTTGATTAACAGATGGAGATTTTTAAACAAAAAATCCGTAATTTCGTTATCCAATAGCATTTAAGCATCACCAACTGAATTAAGCTGCAAATGACCGGTATCCTGATCTATCTGATTATTCTGCTGATTACTGCCTTTCTTTCCCCTATCCTTATCAGTAAAGGAGGTAAAACTGCGCCCTGGTTGCTAGGCATGGTTTCTGCCGCGGGATTTGCGTGGCTGCTTGGTTTTACTGGCTATATTTCCGAAGGCAACTCCCTGAATTACACCATTGAATGGTTACCGGAACTTTATCTTAACTTCTCGCTCTACCTCGACGGGCTTTCATTGTTTTTTGCTTTGCTGGTTACAGGCATGGGAGCGCTGGTGCTGGTATTTTCGGGCAATTACATGAAGCCGTATGCCATGAAGCACCGCTTCTTTTTCCTGATATTGCTGTTTGAATTTGCCATGCTGGGTATGGTACTTTCAGGAAATCTGTTTACTATGTTCATCTTCTGGGAGCTGACCAGTGTTAGCTCCTTCCTGCTGGTTGGATTTAATCATGAAAAGCCGGAAGCCCGGAATGCTGCTCTTCAGGCATTGCTGATTACTGTAGCTGGCGGATTGGCCATGATGGCCGGTTTCATTATGCTGGGGCAGATGGCCGGAACACTGGAAATCAACCAATTGCTGAAATCAGGCGACATCATCCGCAATCATCCGCATTATCTGCCTGCTTTGCTTTTGGTGCTGGCCGGAGCTTTTACCAAATCGGCTCAGTTTCCGTTTCATTTCTGGCTGCCCGGGGCCATGCAGGCTCCATCACCTGTTAGTGCTTATCTGCATTCGGCCACTATGGTAAAAGCAGGTATTTATCTGCTTATGCGACTGAGTCCGGTAATGGGTGGCACGCCGGAGTGGAAATACATTCTCACCATTACCGGTGCCATTACCATGATTCTGGGAGGTTATTTTGCATATTCTCAAACCGATTTCAAGAAAGTACTTGCCTACACAACCATCAGTGCACTTGGAACACTGGTGCTGATGCTGGGCATTGATACAGACATTTCGATCAAGGCTGCCATCATTTTTCTTTTGGTGCATGCACTTTACAAAGGCGCTTTGTTTATGATTGCCGGTTTGATAGATAAATCGGTGGGTTCTCGTGATTTACGAAAAATCGGAGGGCTCAACAAAGTAATGCCAGTGGCATCTCTGGCAGCAATAATTTCGCTGCTCAGCATGGCCGGACTTCCGCCGATGATTGGTTTTATCGGCAAGGAACTCATTTACGAAGCCAAATTTGCGTTGCCCGACATCGGCAATCTGCTCCTGGTTGCCGGCGTTATGACCAATATTATCATGGTTGCTATTTCGCTGGCGCTGATCTTTAACCTGTTTCTCGGCCCCTTAAAATATCCCGGAGAAAGACCCACACGCCCGGCTTTTGCCCTTAGAGTAGGACCTTCATTACTGGCTGGAATCAGTTTGATTTTTGGATTGTTTCCCGCCAGGGTAGCGGATTTTCTGCTTAGTCCGGCAATTAAATCCATCAAGCCTTCTATTGACAGCTTTAAACTATCATTATGGCACGGATTTAACGAAGTGCTGCTTGTAAGTTTCATTACGGTGGCAGCTGGTGTTCTTTTGTTTTTGCTTTATCGCAAAATTAATCCAATGCTCACACACCTGAATACCGAAGTGATAACTTTCAGGTTCGCCGATGCATTTAACAAAGGACTCAATGTGTTTTTGTATCTCACCAAAAGAAAAACATCGTTTATTCAAAGTGGTTACCAGCGATTTTACCTGATGGCTATTTTCATCATGACCTCAGTGCTGGCATGGTATCAATTGATCTATACCTGGCCTGAAATTGAAAGTATCAGCTTCTCCAGACCAGGGATGTTTGAGATGATAATTCTGCTCCTGATTGTTTCCTCTACCATAATTGCAGTTCTGATCAGATCGCGGCTAGCTGCCATACTATCGCTTGGCGCAGTGGGCTATGGAATTGGCCTTTTATTTATAGTTTATGGTGCAATTGACGTTGCCATAACCCTTATGCTTGCTGAAACGCTTGTGCTTGTTCTCTTTATGGTCGTCATTTATCATCTGCCAAAGTTTACAAATTTTTCGTCCAAAGCTTCCCGCCTGCGCGATGCAGCAGTAGCACTGCTTGTCGGTGGATTTATGACAGGTCTTGTGCTGAAAGCCGGGCAATTGAACCTGAATCCGAAGATTTCAGATTTCTATGTTGAAAATGCCATACCGCTTGCCCATGGAAGCAACATTGTGAATGTTATTCTTGTGGATTTCAGGGCACTGGATACGCTGGGTGAAATTACGGTACTGGTAATCGCAGCAATTGGTGTGGTGGCGCTGCTGAAACTCAAAACCAAGAAAGGAAGCGCAACATGAAATCATACATCGTACAACTTGCTGCTACGCGCTTGCTGCCAGTCACGCTTATATTGTCGCTGCTGGTTTTTTACCGGGGACATAATGAGCCGGGCGGAGGATTTATAGGTGGCTTGATGGCAGCCGCAGGATTTATTTTTTACGCCATGGCTTTTGATACCCAGGAAGCTGAAAAGAAACTCCGTGTCAGCCCGCTTATGCTCATCGTTGCCGGACTTTCATTTGCATTTATCAGCACATTGCCATCATTGTTTGCAGGCAATCCGTTTTTTACCGGTGAATGGATTTCTCTGAGTATCCCGCTGCTGGGTAAACTTAAGCTGGGAACCCCGCTGCTTTTCGATTTCGGAGTTTATCTTACCGTGTGGGGGGTAATTGTTACCATTATTTTTAATGTAATGGAGGAATAATATGGAAACACTGCTCGCAATTGTCATCGGATTGCTCTATGCCGCAGGGGTTTATCTGCTGCTGCGTCGTAGCATTGTTAAACTTATCCTGGGAATAATGTTCTTCAGTCACGCCACCAATCTGCTGATTTTTGTAGCAGGAGGTTTACACAAAGGACAACCGCAATTTGCAACCGATGGAATAAATGCTGTTTCGGCCAATCCTACCGATCCCCTGCCACAGGCTTTAATACTTACCGCAATTGTCATCGGCTTTGGGATCACTGCTTTTTTTCTGGCACTTATGTACCGGTTTTATCAGGCAACAGGAACCGAAGATCTGGATGAACTTAAAGAAGGAGAAAACAAATGATATTGCCGGCACTACCTATACTTATTCCGCTGATTACGATTATTTTTCTGCTCTTTAATTTTCAGAGACGGGAATGGCAGCCGTGGATCGGACTCACAGGCGCATTGCTTCAACTTGCACTGGCAATTTTTCTGGCGGTTCAGGTGAAAACCCAGGGCATTCTGGTACTTCACACCGGAAACTGGGAAGCTCCTTTCGGCATCACACTGGTAATTGATGCATTCAGCTCGATTATGCTTGTGCTGGCCGGCATTATTGCGGTTAGTGTGAGCATTTATTCTATCGATGCCATTGACCGGCAGCGACAGTCGTTTTTCTTTTTTCCGATGGTGCAGGGTTTGATGATGGGCGTAAACGGAGCATTTGTAACCGGCGATATCTTCAACCTTTATGTGTGGTTCGAAGTGATGCTTACCGCATCGTTTGTACTGATTACCCTTGGTGGTGAAAAAAAGCAGCTGAACGGAGCCATTAAGTATGTAAGTATCAATCTGGTTGCTTCACTTTTCTTTCTGGCCGGAATCGGTTTGCTTTACGGAAAAACCGGCACCCTGAACATGGCTGACCTGGCATTAAAACTATCCCTCGCCGATAATAACGTGCTAATGAATACATCGGCAGTGTTGTTCTTTGTGGCGTTTTCGATCAAAGCAGCGGTGTTTCCGTTCTTTTTCTGGTTGCCGGCATCTTATCATACACCACCAGTGGCAATTACGGCATTATTTGCCGGACTGCTCACCAAAGTGGGCGTGTATTCAATGATCAGATTTTACACCCTGTTCTTTGTTCAGGATAAGCTCTTCTGGCACCCGCTGTTTTTGTGGATCGGAGGATTAACAATGGTAATCGGCGTTTTAACAGCTGCTTCACAATATGACATCCGGAAAATTCTTTCGTTTCATATCATCAGTCAGATTGGTTACATGATTATGGGGCTTGGAATTTTTACCGTGGCCGGAATTGCAGGCGCTATCTTTTTTATGGCGCACAATATTATCGCCAAAACCAACACCTTTCTGGTGGCAGGCCTTATCAACCGGGTAACCGGAAGTTACGACCTGAAGCAAATCGGCGGACTCTACAAAATAAGACCCTGGCTGTCCATTCTGTTTATCATTCCTGCTTTCGGACTTGCCGGTATCCCTCCCCTTTCGGGATTTTTCGGGAAGCTGATTCTCATTTCAGCCGGATTTAATGCCGGTGAGTATGTTATTTCATTTGTCGCGCTGGCTGTGGGTTTGTTCACCCTTTTTTCGATGGTAAAAATCTGGAACGAAGCCTTCTGGAAACCACGCCCCGAAGGATTACCACCGTTTGAAGGCGAAAATGAAAAGCTTCCGGTTTCAATGGTAATTCCTGTGGTTTTTCTCGGACTTATCACACTTACCATGGGATTTGCCGTAAAACCAATCCTTGAAATTGCAATGAATGCCGCAGGTCAGTTGCTCGACCCGAAAATTTATATTCAGGCGGTAATGGGTTCGTAAATCTGAAAATCGATAAGAATGAAAAAAATAATTGTCCACATACCTGATTTCATCATTTTCATCCTTTTCTATATAAAAGAAATGGTGAAAGCAAATTTCTATCTGGCCCGGGATATTTTGAGCCCGAAGATGAGAATCAGTCCGGGAATTGTTAAAATCAACATCCGCGCAAACAGCGACAACCGCATACTGGCCTTGTTTAACCTGATCACCATGACACCGGGTAGTTTGTGCATGGACATCAGCGACGACAGGAAAAGCATCTATGTGCACGGCATGTACGTTAAGGATCGTGATTCCTTTGAGGCGGAAATAAAAGAGGGCATTGAAAAAAAGATTCTGGAGGTTTTCGAATGATGACTGAGCACGCATTTTTACCCGAATGGGTTGCAATTACTGCACTTACCATGCTTTCAGTGGCTATGTTGCTGGCGCTTTACCGGCTTGCCAAAGGACCGTCGTTGCCCGACCGGATTGTGGCACTTGATCTGATTGCTTCACTATCCATTGGTTTTACCATTGTATTTGCCATCTACACGCGCCAGGTTCGCTATCTTGATATTGCAGCCATTGTGGCACTTGTAATTTTTATCGGTACAGTTGCTTATGCAACGTATCTAAAAAAGAAATACTATGATTAGCAACCTTATCGTAACTGTATTTGTACTTGCGGGAGCATTTTTCTCCTTGCTTGCGGCAATCGGAGTAATCAGATTTCCTGATGTTTATACCCGCATGCACGCCGCCACCAAGGCCCCGGCTTTTGGAATTTTGTTGTTTCTGATAGCTTCTGTCTTCTTTTTTGCCGATTTATACACGACCGCCATCAGCCTGATGATTGTGGTTTTTATATTCCTCACCGCTCCGGTAGCGTCTCACATTATAAGCAGGGTTGCTCATTTGCTCAATACCGAAATATGGAGTGAAACCAGCATCGACGAACTGGCTAGTGATACCGACATCAGCGGAAAAAAGAGCCCGGCTGAACTTTCAGAAACCGACAACTGAATACACGAGTGTAAAAGGCTTTAAGTGTGGAAACCCTGCTACATTCTGATCCGATTTAGGGCAGTTTCCACACTCCGGCGGTAAGTTAAACCAATTTAGATATATATTATTATTTACCACAAGGTTTTCAAAGTATAGATTTCAAATAACTGATTTTTAGCACATAGAGAATCAATTGACGACAATTGACCTGAATAATTTATATATTTCCTACTTATATTATTAGTGGAATGGGAATTGCAAGGAGTATTGTACAAATACTAAAACTACTAATATGAAAAGACCACATTTTTTAATTCTGCTTGCTATTGCAACGTTCTCGGGAATTTTCTTCAGTGCTTGCGATAAGAATGATAAAAACAATTCAGAAGACAAAGCTAAGGTTCAGCTGATGCTTACCGATGCTCCGGCTGTTTATGATGCTGTCTATGTTGACATTCGTGAAGTATTGTTACACTCCGAAGTTGATGGATGGGTTTCGGTTCCTCTTGAAAATCCAGGCATTTATAACCTGCTCGAGTTTAGTAACGGACTTGACGTATTACTGGGAGATGTTTATATTTCGCCTGGAATGCTTTCACAGATGCGCCTTGTACTGGGCAGCGAAAATTCAGTGGTTGTTGACGGTGTAACTTACCCGCTTACCACTCCATCAGGTTCAACTTCAGGCCTGAAACTTAACATGAACAGCCAACTTGAGGCTGGTTTATTCTACAAGTTCTGGCTGGACTTCGATGCTGCTCGCTCTATTCATGTAACCGGCAACGGCAATTATATGCTCAAGCCTGTTATCCGCATGTATTCGGAAGCTTCCGGAGGTGCAATCACGGGTAATGTTTTCCCGGCTGAGGCAGCACCTATCGTAACTGTTTTTAACGCGACTGACACCCTGGCAGCTTTTCCGGCAGCTAACGGCCACTTCCTGATTTCCGGAATCCCTGAAGGTATCTATACTGTCACGTTTAGTTCAAGAATCACCCCTTTGCCAGTTCTGGAAGTAGTTGTACTGAATGTTGCAGTTGTTAAGGGAGAAACTACTGTAATGGCAAATGTAACCTTATTACCACTTTAAGTGGTTCAATAAACAATTTCCTGAAACCAGCTGAAAACTAAAAAGTACTCAGCAGATATTTAAGAGAGGCAAAACGAAAGTTATGCCTCTCTTGGCTATACAGAATTTAGCTTCGCAGAGCCTGCCCTAATTGGAGGGCTTGTCTGCAAAGGCGGCCTCAGTTGCAATTCCGCTTTGAACACAATTGAATTTGCAATTCAATATATTTAGCAAGCTATTCTGTTTATCTACCTCCTTCGGCCATTGCTTGAGTCGCAACTATTTATTTTCTGTCACTCAGGCCGTTAGGCCTCGTATTGATTCGACTATCGCTCAACAACCACGACACCGCGACTACCTAAAATTTGACCGAAATGAAATTAATGATGAGATATTTTAGAATCTTAAAGCAAAGCTTCCGATGGTCAATTTTAGAAGGTCGCTCCCGCGGATACTGAAAATCTGAGCTCTGCTTTATGGATGTTCATCCACCTTTCGAATAACCTTCCAGGTTTTCTTTCAACCTGAAAGGTTTTCTTATCCAATGAAGAAATACCAATCCATAGTTTTTCTAACTCCTTCGGCTATTGCTTGAGTCGCATAATCCCGTTTTTCTGTCACTCAGGCCGATTTCCACTTCCTAAGCAGACAAACTCAGCAGCCTTTTCTCGCAGGTGGAAGATTCTGCCCGGCAGAAGTTCAGGTCCAAAGCCTAACCTCTCCCCGGAAAGAGAAAACCGGCAACCAACAAAAGCATTACGCACACAGGCGCATTATGGTATCCGGAAAATTTGTAATTTTAACGGGCATTCTGCAAGCTGCGAAGATTGGTATTTTTAAATGCCTGCAATCGCAAAACTTGGGGCGATAGCGGGCATTGTAAAGGAGACACCTTAAAAAATGGAAATTAAAACCCACAATATAGACAACACAAAAATTGCCGAAGTGATTTCGGAAATCTATATCATAAATAAGATTGAAGACGGAGTAGACTTATTGGGAAACCTCTACTATCAAGATTTTGATAAAATCATTGTTGACGAGAAAAACATAACTCCTGATTTTTTTGACTTAAAAAGCGGAATTGCTGGTGAAATCCTTCAAAAGTTTTCCACTTATCGTGTCCGGTTGGCAATTGTTGGTGATTTTTCCAAATACAAAAGCAAAAGTTTAAATAATTTTATTTTTGAAAGTAACAAAGGCAGACATATCAACTTTGTATCTTCTTGTACAGATGCAATAAAAATTCTTTCTTACAAATGAATAAGAACAAAGCAGAAAGCACAAACTCAAACCCTGCAAAACAAACAGCAACTTTTTTTGAAACACAAGATGAGTTTAGAAAATGGTTGGAAAGTAATCACAATAAAGAGAATGAACTAATTGTTGGGTTTTATAAGGTGAATAGCGGAAAACCTTCAATGAACTGGTCGCAATCAGTTGACCAGGCTCTTTGTTTTGGTTGGATAGATGGAGTTAGAAACTCCATCGACAAGGAGAGTTATAGCATTCGTTTTACACCTCGCAGGAGTACAAGCAACTGGAGTGCAATCAATATCAAAAAAATTGAAGACCTTACAAAAGCAGGACTTATGAAACCTGCCGGACTAAAGGCATTTAGTTTAAGGAATGAAAAAAAATCCGGGATTTATTCTCACGAAAATGATACACTATTTCTTGAATCAAACTATGAGATGCAATTTAAAGAGAATAAAAAAGCATGGGACTTTTTTATGGAACAAGCACCTTCGTATAAAAAAGCAATAATGCGTTGGATAATGAGTGCCCAACAAGAAAAAACCAGACAATCGCGATTAGAGAAAACAATAAATGAAAGCGAACAACAAAAACGAGTCACATAATAAAATAGCAACGACACGCTAATTGAGTAGCCCGCCCAGTCAGTAATTAGCTGACGAAGTGCACCCCTGTCTGAATACCATCAGTCAGACAAGTCTCACACGCCCGAAGTTTCGAAATTAAGATGTGGGCAATTTTCTTACCGAAAGCATAGCCACATACTATCTTCGCAGCAAGGAAACCCGGATTGATTAATCTACCGATAGGCTGGTCAGTTTAAAAACCGTTCAGGCAATTAAAATTATTTCACAAAATTATTTTCAACTAAAGTTACTTTTTCTCAAAAAGATGATATACTTTTGTTTCGTCATTCGACGAAATGCGAAATGATTATGATAAAAGAGAAAGTTTACACCGACGAACAGTATAAAATTGCCCGCATTGCCAAGGCATTGTCGCACCCTGTGAGGGTGTATATCCTTGACTATATTGCAAATAACACCAAAACCTGTTGTTACAGCGGCGATTTGCACGACAACCTCGATATAGCCCGCTCAACCCTGTCAGAACATCTGAACGAATTAAAAAAAGCGGAATTGATACAGGGGGAAATCAATCTGCCCTACATCAAATACTGCATCAACCGCGAAAACTGGGCTTTAGCTAAAGCCTTGTTCGAAAAATTTTTTGAAGATTAAACAGATCACACAATCCTTAACAACTCAAAACCAATAACAATGGAAATTAAAGTACTGGGCCCCGGCTGCCCCAAGTGTAAAACCCTTGAAAAAGCCACCCGCGAAGTTGTTGAAAAAAACAACATCGACGCAACCATTACCAAAGTGGAAGATATAATGGATATTATGGCCTTTGGCGTAATGTCAACGCCTGCCCTTGTGGTAGATGGCAAAGTGGTGGTGAAAGGCCGTGTCCCATCAAATGATGAAATAGCAAAACTTTTATTAGGTTAACAAACATTCTAAAACGAATCCATGAAAAAACTAATGATTCTGATGCTTATCGCAATCAGCCTGCCATTTATGGCCTGCAGCTCTTCAGGAAGCGAGACTGCAAATGAAGCAACTGCAGTAAAACCTGCCAAAATTGAGGTTTACTACTTTCATTACACCCGCCGTTGCGTTACCTGCAACGCAGTTGAGGACGTTACCAAAAACACCCTGAATGAGTTGTATGCCGATAAAATGAAAAGCGGTGAGATAACCTTCTATTCAGTAAATCTTGATGAAAAAGATGGAGAAACCATTGCAAACAAACTCAAAGTTGCTGCTCAGGCACTGATTGTTGTGAACAACGGAAAACAAACCGATCTGACCGACAAAGGTTTTATGTACGCCAAAAGCAGTCCTGATAAGCTTAAGTCAGAATTGAAGAAGGTTATAGATGGGAAGTAATATCGGTTCCGGATTTCGGATTGCGGATTTCGGATTGCGGATCCGCCAGTCCCAATAGCAATCGGGATCGGGATCGGAATTAGATTTTAATTCCAATAAGCCCTTTGGCTATCGTGATCAGGACTATGGGAACCGAAACCTGCCAGCCGTAATACTGATCCGAAGTCCACAACCTGCCAGCCGTAAGGCTAGCCCTAAATCCACAATCCGAAATCCGAAATCCAAAATCCGAAATTTAAATGGAATTCTTCAACACCATTCTCGAAAACTCAAGCTATGGAGCGCTTACGGCCTTCATACTCGGACTAATGACCGCCATCAGTCCATGCCCGCTGGCAACCAATATTTCTGCCATTGGATTTATCAGCCGCGACTTAAGTAACCGCAACCGGGTATTTATCAGCGGATTGGTTTACACATTAGGCCGTGCCATTTCATACACAGCCATTGGGGTGATTCTTTTCTTCGGTGCCAGTAAGTTTGATGTTACCCGTTTGTTTCAGGGCTGGGGCGAAAAGCTGTTGGGGCCTGTGCTTATTCTGATCGGCCTGTTTATGCTGGATTTTATCAGGATTAATATTCCGGGATTCAATCTTGCTGAACGTATGGAAAACAGAAAAGGACGCGGATTCTGGAGCACACTGCTTCTGGGAATTGTATTCGCACTTGCTTTTTGTCCTTACAGCGGTGTGCTGTACTTCGGTATGCTCATACCCATTACCATCGCCAGTCCATTCGGTCTCTTTCTGCCGGTAATTTTTGCTGTTGCAACGGGACTGCCGGTTATCATTTTTGCCTGGCTGCTGGCTTATGCAGTGGGTAATGTCGGGCAAACCTACAATCGGCTGAAGAGTTTCGAAAAATGGTTCCGCAGGGTAGTTGCTGTTTTGTTTATCGGAGTGGGTATTTATTATGTGGTCATCTTTTTTCTCTGATCAACCTCATCCTCAACCCTGTCTGACAGGCTAAAGTGATCTAACCATTAACATGGATTTGTCAGCCAGGCAAGCTCAACCTCACCTCAACCTCAACCTCATCCCTGTCTGACAGGCTAACGTGATCTAACCATTAACATGGATTTGTCAGCCAGGCAGGCTCAACCTCAACCTCAACCTCACCCTAAATGGAACTAAAATCCGAAATAAAATACCTCCTCTGGATGGTGATTATCTTTCTGGGCATTTATTTTCTGCCTATTGAAAGCGCTGTTTTTAATACTGCCATCGCTGCTACGCTCGATCTGGGTAAATGGTATGCCCGTGAGCATGTAATTCTATGCCTTTTGCCTGCGTTTCTTATTGCCGGAGTAATTTCGGTATTTGTAAGTCAGGGCTCGGTGATTAAATACTTTGGCGCCAAAGCCAAAAAATGGGTAGCTTACACGGTGGCTGCAGTTTCAGGAACCATACTGGCTGTATGTTCGTGCACCATCCTTCCGCTTTTTTCGAGTATTCACAAGCGTGGAGCTGGCTTAGGCCCGGCTGTAGCTTTTCTTTATTCCGGCCCGGCCATTAACATTCTGGCCATTATCCTAACCGCCCGCATTCTTGGGTTTGAAATGGGTGTTGCCCGGATAATCGGCGCAGTTTCATTCAGTGTGATTATCGGTTCAGCAATGGCAATCATCTATCGTAAAGAAGAAAAAGCCAAACGCGAAGAACAACTGAACTTCCCTGATGTACCCGAAACCCGCCCTATGTGGCAAACCTCTCTGCACTTTTTTACATTGGTGCTGATATTGGTATTTGCCAACTGGGGCAAACCAGCCGATGGCGACACAACAAGTGCCTGGTATTACCTTTGGGCATACAAATGGCACATCACCGGTGCAATGAGTATGGTGCTTGTTTATTCCATGATTTATGTGCTGAAACTAAAAAGCTGGCATGTGATGCTTGGCGCTGCAGTTACAGCACTCAGTGCATTTCTTTTCGCCAATCCTTCGATCACGATGGTGGTGGGGATTTCCGCAATCAGCGTTATTTCTCTTTTGGACAAATCAGAAGACGGTGGAAACAAGGAGTGGATTATTTCCACATGGGGATTCACCAAACAAATTGTGCCTTTGCTTGCCATTGGGGTAGTGGTTGCCGGTTTTCTGCTGGGTTCCACACACGATAATACTGCAATTGCCGGTGTAATTCCGAATCATTGGATTGCCTGGCTGGTTGGTGGCAATTCAGTGGGTGCAAACTTCTTTGCCTCGATTGTAGGCGCTTTTATGTACTTTGCCACCCTCACCGAAGTTCCTATTCTTCAGGGATTGATAGCTTCAGGAATGGGAAAAGGTCCTGCTCTTGCACTACTGTTAGCTGGCCCTTCACTTTCACTACCCAATATGCTTGTTATCCGTGGTGTAATGGGAACCCAGAAAACCCTGGTCTATGTAGTGCTTGTGGTGATTTTATCGACCATAGCTGGATTGATTTTCGGGAGTATGTTTTAATATTATTCTGGAACCTGACTTCCATGTACAAAATTTTAGCCTGATGGGCTAAACTAATAATATGGTAAAAAAAATGAAACTTCATATATTTCAATTTAACCATTAAAGTAAGCCCGGTTTAAGGCCACGCCTATACCGGGTTTGCTTTCTAAATATATATCTGTTTTGCCTTCTTAATCATGGCAAAATGCTTCAACATTTTGATAAGCTATCTCATTTAAAACCTTTGAGCATCATGAGAAAGTTGATTCCTTCGCTCCTTTTTTTGCTGCCGCTCATTGCAACGACACAAAATATTTATCACCTGCCTTCTCAGGAAGCAGTTGTAATTCTTGAAAATTTAAATTCAGCCTCTGAATCACTGATAGATTGCCGAAGTAAACAAATGTTTGAAAAAGAACACCTTACCGGCGCCGTTTGTGTGGATGCTTTTGATACAAATCTCGAGTCGCTTCTAATCCCTTTTCTAAGCAATAAAAGACTGGTACTATATTGTACCGGCAACAACAGGTCTGAGATTGTCAGCCAGCGCTTGCAATCACTTGACTATGCCGGTGAAATTGTGATTATTCACGATGGAATAACAGGTTGGATTGCCGGTGGATTAAAAACCGGAAAAACCCAGCAAGCGGAAAACACTGATGCATCAGAAAAAATCAAAGACAAAACTGCCAATGGCAAACCCATTATTCAGGTTTTCGGGAACTTTGATTTCAATGCATCTGCTGACGCAGAAAAGAAATATGGATTCTGGTTTGGAAGGGCCCATTTTGGGTATGAATATCAGTTCAGCTCTCAATTTTCAGGAAAAATCATTCTGGATATGGGAAGACCGACAACTTTGGGACAAATAGTTGTTACCGATACAGCCGGGAATCCTTTAAATGTTTCATCCACAGGGAAAGATGGAAGTTATTATGCGATGACGCTGAAATTTGCCTCTCTGGAATGGAAACCAAACGAAATTATCCGGATTCAGGCCGGTGGAATCCTGCAAAATCATTACATCACACAGGAAAAATTCTGGGGCTATCGTTACCTTGCTGAGACTTTTCAGGACAGGTATTACCACATTCCCAGCGGCGACCTTGGCGCGATAGCTTATGTAAAAGTCAGTGAAAAACTGGGCTTCGATGTTGCACTTACCAACGGAGAAGGTTTTCGTTTCGATCAGGATGCTTTCGGAGATGTAAAAGTTGCTTCCGGGATTGATTACCGGCCGATTGAAGGTCTGCAAACACGAATCTATTGGGATCACACCAGTTCAGATAATCCCCAGAAACCTGCAGTACAGCAACTGTTGTCGGCTTTTGCCGGATATAGCTTCGGCGATAAGTTCCGGTTAGCCGGTGAATACAACCATCGCATCAACCATCTGAATATCAATAACCATGAACTTTATGGCTACTCATTGTCAGGAAGTTACAGGGTTTTTGAAGGTGTAGAGGTGTTTGCAAGGTTCGACCGGCTGATGGCCAACACCCTGTCAGGTGAATCGGAGAACTGGTACGCCCTGAATACCGGCAAAGCGCTGATTACCGGGGTGCATTACAATCCTGTAAAAGGAATTAACGTTTCGCTTAATTATCAGGCCTGGCTTCCTGATTCAGGGGAATCTGAACAAATGCATCATGTTTTGTTGAGTTTTGAATACAAACTATAAAAATGGCAGCAATGGAAAAGACTAACAATGCCCCCTGCCTTTGCGGCGTAAGCGAATATATGGTTCTGGCATGCTCCGGCGCCTGTGATCTTGGACAAATTACCGATCTGGTTGCCCGCCGACTCAGGGATAACGGAGTTCGAAAGATGAACTGCCTGGCTGTGGTTGGCGCAGGCATCGAAAAATCAATTGCAGATTTTAAAACCAAAAACATCCTGATGCTTGATGGTTGCCCCATCGATTGTGGCAAGCAGATTCTTGATAAAGCCGGTTTTGAAAACTATACATACTTTCGGGTCACCGATCTTGGATTTAAAAAGGGACAGACACCGGTAACTGACGAAGTGATTCAGATTGTTTATGAAAAAGCAGAAGTATTGTATTGAATTATGAAAAAACTGATAAGCATATTGTTGCCGTTGGGGCTGTTGATTATGATGGTTTCCCTGTTCATATTTAAAGACAGCCTGACCGAAGCAGCTTCAAAAGCGGTAAAATCACAGGCAAGTACTGAGGTGGTATCCGGTGTGTCGGCTTATATTGACTCTGCATACAATTACACAAAAAACAATGAGCCTTATCAGTACACTTTTCTGGAGTTCGGCGCTACAGGTTGTTCGGCATGTAAACGCATGGAAGCGGTGATGGATGATATCCGGCAGGAATATCCTTTGAAGGTTAAGGTTGTTTTTGTAAATGTTTTACTTCCCGAAAATCATGCACAAATGCTTTATTATGGAGTGGCAGCCATTCCAACACAGGTATTGCTGGATAAGAAAGGCGAGGAGTATTACAGACATACGGGGTTCATTTCAACTACTAATCTGGCGAATCAATTCAAAAATTAAATAATCATATCTTTGTATTGACCATGGGGTTATCTGTTAGCCACTTTCAATAAACTGATAACTCCTGAGGAATTTAATTTCAGCCAAAAAGCCGTAATTCATTTTAAACATAAAGATATTCACAAGCGTATGAAGAGTCTTTAAATTTTTCATTTCGCACCCTGGATCAGTTCTATAGGCAATACTTTTTTCACCAGCACAAAGTTTGTATGCAGCAAAATTATATCTTTGCTCAATATCAATATAAAAATCATGAAAGAGACTTTGAAAGGATTTATAGCAGTGCTGATGGTTGTTTTCAGCTTTAGCGGTTATGCTCAAGTGGTTTCGCGTGAATCTGAGACCCAAAGCGAATCAAATGATCATAAAACCAGCAAAAACAATAGTTTCAACAATAACCTTACGATTACCATTTCAGATAATCCCGATACTCTGGTTGCTCAGTTTATTGAATACGGAGTTACTGTGAGTAATGTAACCTACACAGGAGCTGGCATTTCACTGGGCAATTTTACCTGTGATTCAATAAGTGTTATCGGCATGCAGAATGGCATTATACTTTCAAGTGGAAGAGTCATGAGTGCGGCCTCCCCTGCCAGCTCCAATGCATCAACAAATACCGGTGGAGGATCTGACCCCGACCTCGTGCAACTTGCAGGTCAGACAATTCATGATGCAGCAGTGCTCGAGTTTGATCTGATACCAGATAACAATTTCCTCGCGTTCAATTTTGTTTTCGGATCGGAAGAGTATCACGAGTATGCAGGAAGTCCGTTTAATGATGTTTTTGGTTTTTTTATCACCGGACCCAATCCTGCTGGTCCTGATTACGACCAAACCAATATTGCGCTTATTCCGGGAACGGATACCTACATTTCCATTTCAACTGTAAATAACGGACCATCAAACAACGGCCCGTGCATTAATTGTGAATACCTGATTAACAATTCCGGAGGACAATACGTGGTTTACGATGCATTCACAACAGTAATTCCGGTAAGTGTATTTGTTGTACCCAATCAAACCTACCATCTGAAAATAGCAATTGGTGATTGTTATGACAGAATATATGATTCCGGTATATTTTTGCAATCCCCCAGTTTGAAAAGTTACCATGTGGTAGGAATTACCGAACCTGACAAAACACCACCACCAATGGTTTACCCAAATCCTGCGTCGGACCAGATCGTTATTCGGTTTAATAACCAGAAGGAACAGGTTCACCAGATTGATGTTGTTGATATGACCGGGCGACAAGTACTTATGCTGATGCCTGAAACCCGGATTGCTGCCGGTATATTTGAGCAATCTTTTGACATTTCTACCCTCAAAAATGGAATTTACACATACAGAATCCATTCTTCGGTAACCAGTAAAGCAGGTGTATTTTCCAAACAATAGAGCAATAAAAAAACATCTTTTGCATCCGCACTGGTTCGGCAATAGCACAGAATGCGGATAATCGGCTATGAACCCGAAAGATTTTATGACAAATATATTTTCCTAAAACAAACGCTAACCGGCAGAAAGAGGTTACAATAAATCGCATCTATATATATTGTTGTTTCCAATTCATTTGACAAACGATGATTGATTCCTTATATTTGAGCACTATTAAAGAAAGCAACAAAGGCCATTGACTTCTTGAAAAAATAATCCATATACTGCCAACTGCCTGTTTCGGTTTGCAGCCTTCAATCTATTAGCGTTTCTGTTCCAAACTAACGGAATGAAACAAATATTCAAGATAATCTTTCTTACCGGAACCTTATGGGTCTCCTTAATTACGGTTGCCAATGCTCAGCAGTTGGACAATATCAGCGAACAGGACCCATTTTCCATACACGGAAACATATCTGTCAATGTAATCGGCTATAATGCCACGGGTATCGAAGACCGGGCAAGGCCTTTTGCGCTTATGCTCTCTGCAAATGCCATCATAAATTCCTATGGATTCGAAATTCCTTTTTCATTCAGGTTCAGCGATAAGCGGGTTGATTACACCCAGCCTTTCAATCAGTTCGGATTAAGTCCTTCCTATAAATGGCTGACCACCCATTTTGGGTACAGAAATATCAGCTTTTCTGACTACACGCTTGCAGGACATACTTTCCTGGGCGCTGGCGTTGAAATGCATCCCGGAAAATTCAGATTTGGGGCTGTTTATGGTCGCTTCAGAAAAACCACGGTAGCCTACGAAAATGCAATTGACAACACGCGCAATCTCAACCGGAAGGGTTTCGCCATAAAGTTAGGCGTGGGCTCGGAAAAGACCTTTGTTGACCTTATTGTGATGAAGGTAAACGATGACAGCACGACTGCAATCCGCAAGCCCGGGGAAGTTTACAATCCGGCCGAATCAAACCTGGTAACGGGATTAAACTCCCGCATCACGTTCAGCAAAAAAGTATGGTTCGAAGGCGAAGTTGCCGGCAGTTTATACACCACCGATGTGTCGGCTTATGGATTCGAAGGTCTGGAAGACGATCCATGGCTAAGCCGGCTTGATAAAATCACACCGGTAAATCTGTCAACAGAGTTATTGACAGCCATACGGTCTTCGCTGAATTATAAATCCAAATCGTTCAGTACCAAGCTTGAATACAGGCGCATAGACCCGGGATACCGCTCTATGGGGGCTTATTTCTTCAACAATGATCTTGAAAATCTGGTGATTGCGCCTGCATTTTCGTTATTTAAACGCAAGCTTAACCTCAGGGGAAGCATCGGACTGCAGCGCGATAACCTGCGTAACACCCGCAAAGCCACCAGTCTTCGCACAATCTCTGCAATCAATCTGAGTTACAATCCCGTTCCTGTTTTCGGCATCGACATTAACTATAACAACTACAGCAGTAACCAGCGGGCGGGACGTCTGCCACTCATCGATTCCCTGAAGTTCTTTCAGGCCACCACCAACCTTGGCATTATGCCCCGGCTGATGATAATGAACGAAAAGCACAGTCACATCCTGATGCTGATGTTCAACAAAATGAAGCTCAACGACAAAAATGCCTTAACCGCTCAATATACCGAAAACGATGCAACCATTGTCAACCTGAACTACAACCTAGGGCTCAACCAGAGCGCAATGACCCTTCTTCTTGGATTTACTTACAATAAACTTCAAAACTCCATCTTCGAAAATTCAGCATCCGGATTTACAGCCGGGGTGAGCAAATCGTGGCTGGAAGGAAAACTGCAGTCAGGCCTGAGTAACTCCCTGATATGGTCAGGGCAGAAAGGTGATGCAGATAAAGATATGACGCTGAATACTTCGGTTAACTCAAGCTATCAAATAAACAACCGCCACTCATTGCAGCTGAATGTATTTTTCATCCGTTTCATGGCAAAAGGAACTGCCCAGGAACCAACGTTTAACGAACTTAAAGGAGATTTTGGCTATGTATTCACATTTTAACAACAGCGTTGGCACCAATATCTGCAGATGCGGGATGGCTGGCCTGATAATGATTACATTGTTGCTGATAATTACACCCAGCCACGCTCAAACCTATCCACTGCGGGTAAATCTGGTGGTTTCTCCCCCCTATTCGCCAAAAATCAGCGAATACACCAGCAATCCCAACAAAATTCTGGCTACCATTCAATACTTGCCCGGAACAGGCAACCGTGCGCTCCAGGTTTATCTGACAGGTGAAATTTCCGGCTCATCGGGTATCCGAATTTACACCAGACCCGGGCACCGTCCACCACAACCCTTGAATTTAATGCCAGGCAGCGTTTACCGGCTCAACCTGAATAACATACAGGATATTTTCAGTACCTCACAACTTGCTTATGAAGGTATTACCGAACAAGAGATCATCTCAGGCAATGGCCTTCCCGAGGATGATTACACCATTTGCCTCAGAGCTTATGATTACACTACCAACCAGCCACTTTCAGATGAAGATCCGTCTGGTTGCTGTCCACCGTTTCCGATTACAAGCATCGAACCTCCTATAATAACTCAGCCCTTTTGTGGCGATGAAATAACAGCAACAAGTCCGCAAAATCTCATCATTTCATGGACAAGGCCAGCCGGTGCACCGATTACAACAAGATATAAGCTACAGATGATTGAGGTTGTCCCCGGAACTCACAATATTCAGAATGCATTCAACTCAGCTGCACAGCCCATCTTTTTTGAAACTACCATCAATAACACAGCCTATGTTTACGGACCGGCACAACCTGCATTGGTTAAAGGAAAAACGTATGCATTTGCTGTTACGGCCTTTGATCCGGCCAGGCATCACAATTTCAGAAATTCAGGCCGCAGTGAAGTTTGCAGTTTTATATGGAAATCAGGCGGCTCTTTATTTCCCGGTATGGATATCGGGATGATTACGGATGAACCCGCTGTTAACCCTGTGAATATCGGCGGGGTAGGCTTTAATGCACCTATTCCTCTTTTACCATCAAAAGTCAGTGGCAAACTGGTTTACAGGTATTCCGATCCAGGTGATAACGAGAAATTCCCGCTAGCAGCTGCAACCATAAAACTGGTGGTGGGGCATGCCAAAGTATCAAAAGGACAGCCTTTATTGCCTGAAAAGGTGGTAGGACATTTCACTCAACCTCATGATTACTGCAGTGATCCCGAGATTGGGCGGGTACTTGGGGTTGCAACCACCGATTCAGAAGGCAATTTTGTCTTTAACCTTATGAACGGAGTGGAGTTTGGTAAACGCTGCTGGGTAGGTGGAGAACTGGGTTATGATTACTACCGGGTTGCCTTTATTGTGATAGAAGCTCCTCACAGGAATTACTATTTCAACCCTTCTGTTATGCTACAGCCGGAACAAGGAAAAGATTTGATTGCGGGTGATGTGATTGCACGTGTAAGAAGTTATCAATTAACGGTTAATGCGCTGGCCGATCCAAATCTCAGTACCAACCTTTCCAAAGCCATAGGAACAAATATACTTAGCACAATCAATGTTTATTTGCTGAGGAAACTGGATTTCTCCTATCAGCTATTCCCGCTTAACGATGGGAAAATAAAAGGACAATCGCACCAGGTAGATGAATCCGTAAGGAATAAATTTCCAGGCTTTACAGTAGTTGCACATGGAACAACCGGGTCGGATGGAACCCTCACTTTTCAGCGGGTAGTATGGCATCACCAGAGTCAGTATCAATACTACCTTATGGCCGATTGCCCACCTGATGCAGATATGAACTATTACTTCGGAGCGCCAAAAGCCTGGAGTCCGCCGCAAACTATTCCAAGTAAGGACGGATTTGGCACAATTGATCCGTCAATCATCGAATTTCCATGGTATTATGATTACAACAAAGCCAAACAATCCAAAGTGCTGCACCTGTGGCCGCAATGGCCAAAAGTTGCAGGTACGGTGTCTGAGAATGAAAATACAGATCCCATAATCGGAGCAAAGGTTGACTTAAATGAAACCTATAACCTTAGTCCGAAAAATAATCTGCAAATCTTTTACCCATACTGGATGTACAATGAAAACCAGCCCATGGTCAACTGCCTGCAAAATAATTGCGGACAATATTTTAACAGTCTGATGGCCATAACGGCAGCTGACGGAAAATTTGTTTTTGACGACCTGAGCATGGTTTACAATACACAGTCCAATTCGGTCACTGGCCCAAACCGGCATTTACTGGTAAGCAAGGATGGATATCAGACCTACGAAGAAGCAATCGGGCCTATCATGTATGGCCGCCAGGTTATCAAAAACGAACTTAAACTTCGCAAAGGTGCCATTTTAAAAGGGTATGTTCGGGATGCTGAAAACAACCAGCCACTGAGTGCGCAACTCAGTCTGCCGGGTGGCAAAACATACAACAGCAAACAATCAAACGGCGCCTTTGAAATGCCGGTTCCCCTATTACCGGGTGTTACGCAGAAAGTGATCGTAAAGCGCAGCGGTTATATCACCGATACAATAGAATTTGAAGCATCAAAACCTATAAATCACCACGATATTAAAATCTACACCCTAAAGCGCAGATTGCTGGTCATTGTAAAAACGACAGGGCATAGCATTCCTTTGCCGGTTAGTAACGCCCTGGTAAACATTATGAATGTCACAACCAACATAAATGGGCACAATTATCCCATCGGCGAATTTACTGACGTGGATGGCGTTGCCAGACTAAGTTTTGTAAACGGGGGGACCAACAACGAACTGAATTACGACATCAGGGTGGGAATGCCACCCAACACCGATAGAAACTTTGAAGCCTGGCATAAAACAATCAAGATACCTTACAGCCAGCAGCCGACAATTCTGCACGTTACTCTGCGAAGGGCAGCCTGCATCAAGGGACATGTTTATGCAGGGAGCGGCACCGAATCTCCTGTGTCAATAGCAAATGTCCGCTATTTCAATAGCGGAAACTATTTTCAGGAAGGCTATACGCTTAGCAGTCAGTCGGGGGCCGATGGATATTACTATATGAATAACTTCCCGGTAAGAAACTACGCCCAGAAAGTCACTGCATCCAAATCGCAAAGTAACTATATCGGTGATGAAAAGACCATTCTGATCAATTCACCATCGAATGAATGCGTTACCGTAAATTTCAATCTGACTGTTTATGAGGACATGGACATCACCAATCTGATGGGATTTCCAATGGAAGTCACCCGACTCACCGAAGAGGATAATAAAACAGTCAGAATAAACGGGAACCTTACAAACATTCGCAACAATGACCAATTCAGCGCAGATGCCGGACTGGTGATTCCGTTCACCGGCATTGCCATTAAAGCCGGTAGCTGGAAAAACAGCAGTGGTGTTCCAATTGCAGAACCTGTGAGCCTTCCGGTTGCGACAACCAAAAGCAACCTGCAGAATATAACGGTTTTAAAAACCTTTACGGGAAGTGTTTACAAATCAGGTGGAATAACCATTGACCGCGAAAGCACCTCTTCAGTATGGAGCAACATCACAGGCAGGGTTGAAATTAAACCTACCGAATTTAATAACACCATGTCTTCACTGCCGACCATTTGCCTGGCCATTTCGGCAGCCTCGGGACTGGAAAAAATGAACATACCTGTTTTTGCAGCCAATCCGGCTAAGGTAAAACCTGTACAATTACCTGCAACCGGCTTTTTTGTGTGTGGAACAAACGGAGAAGCGCTTAAATACTCACTTCCGGCTTTCGAAAATTCGGCAAGTGCTGAAATTGCCAAATCGTACCTGAACAATGGCAAACTGTTGCTCACCACTACCCTGCACACACAATGCAGCAACATCACGCCGGCTGACCTGAAAATTCAGCTGGGTGTGGTCGAAATAAGTAAAACCAACTTTGCTTTTAATGGCAAGAATCCCATTACATTTAACATGAACCAGTGGAAACTTACCAGCCAAAAATGGAGCCTCGATAATCTGGGCATCAAAATTGACCAGGCAATAATAAAGGCTTCTGGCCTGGATATTCCGCTTAAGAATCTGGTAATCACCCGCGATGCCATTGATCACAGCAATACCATTGCTGAATTAAACGGACTTAAAATCCTGGGTACATCACCGGTGGATGTAACTACGACGAATCAGGGACTGAATTACTACGACATTGGCAGCGGCAATATGCAGTGGGTGCTTTATGCTACATCCGATGGTGGGCCCCAAACAGCAATGATTACCGGACTTCCCGGATTGCCGGGACAGAAACTTCCATTGAATGGAATCCGCATTCTCAGCGACGGAAGTCAGCCAAGGTTCGAACCACTGGCGCAGGATCTGAAGCTATACGATATAGTGGATTTCAGGCCGGGAAGCGGATCCATATTGTTTATTGCCAATTCGGCCAGCCCGCCCTTTTTTAAGGTTCTGGGTACTTATAAAACAGGAATACCGTATATCGAGGAATTCGGCGGTAATATGTCATGGCAAAAGCAATCTTCGGGGATGAAGTTTGTTGTTGATAATCCGAATCAGTTCAATTTCACGCACAATAATATGGCGTTTATCTGGGATTTGCAGAGCCTTAAAATCAGCCCACAGTTATTTACCGCTGCAGGTACTGCCACAGAAGAAGGGAAACTGGGTCCGGTGCGGATAGAACTTGTTCATAAGCCTGCAACTACCGAAATTGATATTCCCTTTGATGAAAAGATCTACATCACCCAGGACAAAACAAAGTACTTCGAAAATGTTGTAGGTGGAATGGAAGTGAATAAATCACAGCACACCTGGAATAATTTCTGGTTCGAAGGTGAAATGGCCGGCATGAACGGCATCAGCAACAATGCTCAGAAAAGCAGACTTAAATTTATCTGCCAGGGCGATATCAGCGCCAGCGGGGAAAGTATAAATGTGTCAAAACTTGATGATTTCCCGGGCATGACATTCACTTACGACATTGCCAATTCAAGGCTTACGGCTTCAATGCAGATTGACAAAAACATTTCAGGAATGCAGGCCAATGGCACTGCCAATTGCATTTTCGACCCGAACGGATGGTATCTGAATATCAACGGGAATCTTAGCATACCAGGGATCGGTGGTTGTAAGCTTTATGGATTATTTGGTGATTATCTGGCAGTTCCACCTGATCTGGCAACACCTTTCGGTGCCCTGAAATGCATCCCTTCGGCTTTCCAGAATAAGGTAAGCGGCTTCCTGCTGCAGGGAACACTTACCAAACAACTGATTCCCTCCATTGAGTGGGGAGTAACCCTTCCGCTGATCGATACTTATGTTGGTGTCCAGATTTATGCTGACCTCTCAATGAATGCCCGCACCTGGATGAGTTTTGACCCACAGGTGAACAACTACGGAATCTCACTTTTGGCTGAAGGAAACATTGGTGGCGGTGCAAGCAGCGGCATTTTCGCTTTATCTACAAATGCAAATGCGCAGTTGGGTATAAGTGGTACTTATTTCTCTAACGGGTCTTACAGTGTGGAAGGATGCGGCAGCGTGAAAGCAGGCGTTTCCGCCGAAGTATTTTATGGACTGGACTGGATTGGTGTTGACCTGACATCGCCCGATCTGGGTCTGAAGATGAAAATCAGCGACAACGGTTGTGATTTTAACCTCTTACTGGGAAGTTGTGGTGAGAATCTCTGCCCATAATAATGTGACGCTTAGTTTCTAGAACTAAAAAACTCAAGAACATGAAAATCAATACAATAAGTGCTGTTCTGGTCTGTATTCTGATCACACTCCAATCTCTAAATGGTTGGAGTCAGGGCAGAAAACCAGTAGATTTCGACCGCCCGATGTTCCTGACCTCAGAAACATCTACCCAACTGATCTACCTGAAATGGTTCAGCAAGGGGACTAATCCGGCACCCGACTTTATGGCCCTGCGCTATGAAGGAAAAAATCCTGTTGAAGCCGGGGGAGTTAAGATGATCTACCAATCCATCGATTCCACTTTCTACGCTTTTTTTGATACCACGATTTTAAAAACATCGGGAGAAAAAGAGCTGCAATATTTTATGGTTCAGCTGGATACAAACCGCCTGGCCGGATACAGTAGTCCTGTTTCAGTTATACCTTCAGTACCGTCAAGGTTCTGGTTTACCTCTACAAATGCCGAAAAAGACAGTAAAATACTGGGAATCAACCTTGATTGGGTACTCAGCAATACACAAACGGTTCAGAGAATTGAAATTGAGCGCAGTGAGCTTCCCGATAAGGGTTTTTCGCTAATCTCAACCCTTCCGGCCGACAAAACCCGGTTTTCTGATCTGGAGATTAAACCCGACAAAGTGTATTATTATCGTCTTCTGGCAATACCAGCTGACCAAAGCCAGACTGTTGCAAGCAATGTAATCTTCAGCGCAGCCTATAATCCTCAGCCTCCTGCACCACCCTGGCTGGTGAAGTCAAAACGGTTAAGAGGAGGTGTTTCGTTGCAATACATGGTAAGTGATGCAGAAGCCGCTGGCATCCGCATCTACAGGAACGACGGTATAACTACGGAATTACATGTGGTGAGTGACCTTATCAAGCCCAACGACTCATTATTGATTACATGGGCAGATACCACAGGACTGCTTTCTGGCGGCATCACTTACATCTTTGCAGCCAAAACCGAAAGCAGCAGTTTTGTGGAAAGCGCATTTTCTGACCTAACCTACCTGAGACCCATCATCAACTATCTACCTGAAGTTCCGGCAAATTTCACAGTCTATGAGGAAGATCGTAAAGTGGTGATGAACTGGGAGAATCTGGAACAGAGAAACTATTTAATAGCCGGTTACCTGATTCAGCGTCAGTCAGAAGGAAGCGGATTCAAATCAATACTTCCCGAAAATACAATATTGAGTATCAATAGTTACACAGACTCTGCAGTGGAACCCGGAAAACTATATATGTACAGGTTATTTTCGGTTGATATTGATGGCAACATAAGTGCAGAAGCCACCATTGCCACCCTTCGCACCGAAATGAGTCTTCCAATTCCTCCTTTTGCACTTCAGGCTGTCTCAACCGAAGCCGGCATTCAACTCGAATGGGGGCAGGTCAGCTACGATGGTTTATCTGCCATCAACATTTACCGCTACGAAAGAGGTAAAACACCGGTTAAGCTGACAAGCCTGACAGGTGACAGTTTTGAATTTACTGATAATGAATCCCAAACCGGCGTGCTATATTTCTATTACCTCACAACAACTCATGAAAATGGATTGGAAAGCGGGGCATCGGAAGAAGTCAGTTGCGTGAAATAGACCTGTGCATTTACATTAAACCAATTTATTTATGCAAAGCGTTCCGACAGTGACACATAGTCAGTTGACGGTAAAGCATAGCGTTCCGACAGTGACGCATAGTCAGTTGACAGTGAAGCATAGCGTTCCGACAGTGAAGCATAGTCAGTTGACAGTGAAGCATAGCGTTCCGACAGTGACACATAGTCAGTTGACGGTGAAGCATAGCGTTCTGACAGTGAAACATAGCTTATTGATGTTTTCGCATAGCGATGTGAGAACGAAATATTGGTTGTTGATGGCGTTTCGAAACAATACGACAGCATAACATTGATGTTTCTACCTTCTTCGTCCAAGGCTTGAGTCGCATGATCCAGCTTTTCTGTCACTCAGGCCGTTAGGCCTCGTATCCGCACCGCGACTGCCTAAAATTTGACCGTAATGTTATTGTAGGTCATGTATTCAGTATTTTAAACAATCGTTTCTGGAAGTCAATTTTAGAAGGTCGCTCCCGCGGATACTGAAAATCTGAGCTCTTCTTTGCGGATGTTCTGCCGCCAACCGTTTAGCTTGCGCTTCCGGCGATTTGGAGTAACCTTCCACGTTTTCTTTCAACCTGGAAGGTTTTCTTTTCCATCGACGAAATGATAGAAGGCCGGGCCCGGAAGCCAGACTTTGCAGCTTAATCTTTACGAAAATAAAAACTTTGCCTGGCTAAGTGGAATTTAGCTTCGCTGAGCCTGCCTGACTGCTTCAGGCAGGCAGGCTCCCTTCGGTCGGTTGTAATTCCGCGTTGTACACCACTGAAATATTTTTTCCAGATGTGTTGTTCTATTTGTTTTTGTTCTATTTTTGAGTATTGATAGCAGATTGATACAAGTAGATTCAAAGTAAGCATATTTTTTTATCATATGCCCTTTTTATCGCATTACAATTAACATGTGTTTGAAGCCAGGCAAACAGTTAGACAGATGATTTATAGTTAAACAGAAAGGCCATTGCTTCAACATCAAACATTTTTTTTTCACAGGCTTTGCCAACCACAGGATATAGGCGGTTTTTTTATTTATTTACCTTAAACTTATCTTTTATGTTAAAACGAATGATCAACAAACAACGGATGCAAATTGCTGTTATGGATTTTCTTGAGAAAAATGAAACCAAACTTTTGTTTGCTCCCGCCCTTGCCGGATATGTTGATATGCTGCAGGATACACTTGCACAAATCAACACCATGCAACAGGCCCAACTTGCGAGCAGCGAAGGCCATACCCAAACCAAAGATGCATTAAAACAAAAAGTAATTGACGGACTGCTTGAAATTGTGAAGCGGGTAAAAGCTTATGCTATTGTTACCGATGATAAAGTATTGCAGGAATCGGTAAAATACTCCTATACAAATCTTCAGCGTTTGCCCCAGGTGAGTATTGTGGGCGCCGTAAACCGTGTGCTGGATGCTGCCAGACCGAAGCTTACAGATATTGCCCCTTATGGCCTCAGCCCGGAAATGCTGGAGAATGTAGAGCAGGATTTACAGGCTTATGTTGAGGCATTGCCCGGTACCAAACGTGTGATTGCCCAGCGCAAAACAGCTACCGGTGAACTGGAGAATCTGTTTACCGCTTCTGATGCATCATTGAAAAAGATTGACGCTTTGATGGACATTGTCAGCAATGCCGATCCTCTGTTTTATCAGGAGTACAAAAACCTGCGTTTGATCGATGATCTTAAACGCAAATCAAATGGCAATGGCAATGGCAATGGCAAAACCGGCATTTCAGGTACGGTGGCCAACCTCGAAACCGGACTGAACCAGCCGGGTGTAAGGGTGAGCATTGTTGGTACCAATCTAACTACCCTTACCGATGCCGAAGGCAACTACACCTTGCCCCTTTCTGAGGCAGGCAATTACTCCATTAAGGCCGAGCTGAAAGGCTATGCTGACTACGAAGAGGACGAAATTGAAGTGGAATCCGGCGTAATGACGGATGTGGACTTTGATATGGAACCTCTTTCCTGATTTTTTTGATGTGCCTGTATTCCTGTGGTGAGGTAAGGCTTGGATATGCAAAAAAACATTATATTTGGGGCGGAGAAATAGAGTGGATTTTTGGGAATGAGGATTGATTGAAGACTAATTAGATATATATATGCAGTATTGTATATATCCACTCGTTATCGTTGATTGCAAAACAGCAGACCGAAACACAAAAACAAAACAACATAAAGTATGAATCGAGAATTACTCACATCAGCTCTTTTTCAACATTCTTCCAAAGTTCAGCCATATAAGCAAGAATCGTTGGATTCAATTGTAGAACGAATATTATTTTTTTCTAAAAAGGAAAGTTTAACAACTGAGGAACTTCAAAATGAATTTGTAGCAGTAACAGGATATTGTATCCCCATAGATATTTTTGAAGCATCAGCAAACAGATTAGTAAAAGCAAAGAAAATCGATATTGACGCTGCTAATGAAGACTCATTTATAATTAGTCCAGCAAGAAGTGCGGAAATAGAAATTAATGAAAAAGCTTCAATTAGAAAACAAGAAATCTTAATTGACAAAGTTTTTAAACATTGTCCAGAGCAGAAATCAATTTATAATGATCCTTTTTGGTTTACTCTTTCGTATATTTTTTCAAATATTGGAGACTACAGTGCAAAAATTGTAAACGGTACTATTGATAGGGAACAGATACTTTTTCCGATTTTAGATAGTAGTATAGAGGAATGCAAGAAACTTTTTAAAATTGATTTTACCTTTTTCAAGCAAAAAATTGTAGAATTCTTCGCAGAGTTAAATGATCCCTTGTTTAATGAGACAAAATGTGTATTAGCACAAAATTATTTTATTGCAAAGTCGATAGGCATAAATCCCAATAGTGAGAATTTTTCAAAAGAAGTTTTTGAAAATCAGATAATATATCTAGACACAAATGTTATCTTAGCAATCATCTCGAAAAATAACAGAAAACACAACAATGCAATTGCTTTCATCAACGCATTAAATAAGATTGATTTAAAAATTTGCATTTCAAATATTACAGTTATTGAGTATGAAAGTTGGGTTCAAAATGAATTTGAAAGAATTAGGAGAACTTTACACCAAATACCACAGAAAACCAAATCCAAGATCGGTTCACCTGTTTACAGAGATTATTATCAGACTTATATTGAAAAGTCTGACAAGGGCAATGAGGTAGACTTAGATATTATTCTTCAAAATCTTAAAAAGGAATATTTTGGTTTCAAAGAAATTTTGAGTGGACTGATTTCAAAAGAAAAGCTTGTTTTTATTGATGATGCTTGGTTTGATAGTATAACAAATGCGCCTAATTTTGAGGAATTTACAAAACTTATAAAATCCAAATATAATGAAGTAAGTGTACGAGAAAAAGGGGAAGGAGCTACAATCCATGATGCAAAATTACTTTTATGGTTAGACAAAGAATCAAAAGAAAAAGGGATAAAGCATCTTTTCGTTACGGCTGACACAAGTATGCCACTTATTAAATTTGATGATAACGAAAATACAAATAACATTTTACTTGAAGCGATATTACAATGGTTACTTCCATTGACAAATGGCCATAACGATAATGAAATAGATAAAACAATTGCCGAAATTATTAAACAACAAATCCTTCCGAAAGAATTCATTTTTGAGATAAAAGATTTCTTGATATTTGACCAACTTCATATGGAATGCCAAGAACTTCCATCTGAAGATGTGGAGAATTGCATAATCTATCTAAAGAAAAATGCCGCAGGGCTAAATCCAAACAATGCATCTGACCGAGAGAAATTCGCGAGTGAAATTGCAAAATATTTTATCGACCCTGGTAAAAAATTCAAACTTGAACTATCTCAAAAAGAAAAAGAAAATGAAATTCTTAAAAATAAACTTGGAGATGTTTTTAAAATAATAGGAACATTCCAAGAGCAAAATGATGAAAAAGATAAAGCTCTGATTAATTTGAAAGATCAACATAAGAAAGAAGTTGATAACATCCAAGAAGTGCATAGCCAAGAAATATCTGATATTAGAGGTGCTTTATCTGGTGTAACAGATGAATTGACACAATTTAAAAATGATCAAAAAAGAAAGGAAAGTGTTAAGTCATTTTCTAAATGGCAAAGGCCTGGCAAGGTTTCGTTTGTTCTCTTGCTATTATTGTTAATTTTTGGCATTCTTCAACTTTGTCCAAATTGGGAATACAATTACCCAGCCAAGCTAATAGAATACATAAATGGACTAAAACCAATTAATGAAGCTAAATATAGTCTCTGGTTGGTTATAGATGGATTTCTTACTTCAAGTTTAATACTAACACTATTTATTTTTAGTTATCAAAGATTGTTTAACAAAGAAAAGATTGATAATAAAAAGAGGGGATTAGGTTTATAAACAACGAAACGCTAATAAACATTAGAGCAAATTCGAGTCTGCGTGTTCGTTGGATTATTTGAAATCTTTACATACATTTGGTTTTTACCAACACCCTTACCCAATGCCCAAAAATCAACAAAGCCATTTTTTTCCACAGTACCAACAGACAATGAACAGAAAAATGTAACTTAGACGACTGAAAATATTAAAATATACCTTGGACGAATTGACAGAAAATATAAATCCAGACAAACAAGTAAAATCCAAAAAGCGGGTTGCTGACCACGGTGAAGTATTTACTAACCAGCGTGAAGTAAACGCTATGCTTGACATGGTGAAACATGAGACAGAACGCATTGACTCTCGTTTCCTTGAGCCTGCTTGTGGCAATGGAAACTTTTTAGCCGAAGTTTTGAGACGGAAATTAGCAGTGGTTGACAGCCGATACTCCAAAAGCCAAATTGAATGGGAACGCTATTCGGTTATTGCTGTTTCGAGCGTTTACGGGGTTGATATTTTAGAAGACAACGCCCAAGAATGCCGAGATCGCTTGCTTGGCATTTATACAGATTGGTATTCAAAAACATTTAAACAAGTAAATAATGACTGTATTCGTTCTGTTCGGTTCTTATTGAGCAGAAATATACTTTGGGGTAATGCCTTGGACTTTACAAATCCCGAAACCAAACAACCAATTATATTTTCAGAATGGAGTGCAGTAAATGGCTCTATGCTGAAACGCAGAGATTATATGTTTAAATTTTTGGTGGAGAAAACACACCAGTTTTCAATGTTCAATGACGAAGGGAATGCTGCTGCCATTGACGAACCTGTAAAGGATTTCCCACTTATTCATTACTTAAAACTTGGCGAAGATGATACAAACGAACTATAATCCAGACGTTCTTTCCTGCCTTGCCAATTTAAGCAACGACGAAGTATTTACGCCGCCAGGGTTAGTAAACGATATTTTAAACATGCTCCCAGCTGAACTTTGGAGCAACCCCAAAGCCAAATTTTTGGACCCTGTTAGCAAAAGCGGAGTTTTCATGCGTGAAATGGCAAAGCGATTGATGCACGGCTTGGAATCGCAAATGCCTGACAAGCAAGAACGCATTAACCACATTTTTAGCCAACAGTTGTATGGCATAGCCATTACCGATTTAACCGCTTTACTTTCTCGAAGAAGCGTGTATTGCTCCAAAACTGCCAATGGCAAATACTCCATTTGCGAATCATTTAAGGATGAGCAAGGGAACATTCGCTACAAACGAATGAAACACACTTGGCAAGGCGGTAAATGCACCTATTGTGGAGCAAGCCAGGAAGTGTATGACCGTGAAGATGCTTTGGAAACCTACGCTTACAATTTTATTCACCCAGACAAACCTGAAGAAACATTCAATATGAAATTTGACGTTATCGTTGGTAATCCACCTTATCAGTTAAATGATGGTGGTGGCACAGGTTCGAGTGCAAAACCAATATACAATTTATTCATTGACCAAGCTAAAAAATTGAAGCCACGATACCTTTCTATGATTATTCCTGCACGTTGGTATTCAGGTGGTAAAGGATTAGATGAATTCAGAAGTGAAATGCTCAAAGATAAAAGCATTAGAAAACTTGTTGATTTTGCTGACTCCAGAGACTGCTTTCCAGGAGTAGATATTGCAGGTGGTGTTTGTTACTTTTTATGGGATAGGGACAAAAAAGGGATTTGTGAAGTAGAGACTAAAAGAAAGGAAATTGTTATTAAATCAAGTCGATTCCTTGACGAATTTGACACCTTTGTTAGAGATAATTTAGCAATAGACATTATCCATAAGGTCAAGCAAAAAAGTACTTCTTACTTAGATACTGTTGTATCAAGCAGGATGCCTTTTGGCTTAGTTTCAAGTGTTAGGCCAGAAAAGAAAGGAGATCTTAACTTAATCACAAGTGCTGGAAATGGAAAGATTTCTTCCGACAAAATAACCAGTGGTAAGGAATTAATTGACAAATGGAAGGTTATGTTGTCTAAAGCTTCAAATGATCACGGGGGACAACCAGATAAGGAAGGTAAAAGAAGGATTTTTTCAAGAATTGAAGTAATGCCCCCAAAAACTGTTTGTACAGAATCATATTTAGTGGTTGGGAATTATAATTCTGAAACAGAAGCTGAGAATATGGCAAATTTTCTTAGAACAAAATTTTGCAGATTCTTAGTTTCAACGATTCTTCTAACTCAGAATATTACTAAAGGCAAATTCATTTTCGTACCGCATCTTTCAATGAAAGAAAAGTGGGATGATGAAAAACTTTTTGCTAAATATGAATTGACGGCAAATGAAATTGATTTCATTTCTCAGTTAATACGAGCTATGGATTCCAATGAAAGTGATTTATAAACTTCTAAAAACAAAAATTATGTATCAACCAAACTTCGGAACAAAGCAACAAATTTCATTCAATTCAGAATCTGAATATTATGAACTTCTAGGATATCTTTCTAAAAGTGATGGTTCAACCATACTTGTCTGGGAAGATAACGATCTTCAAGGTGCGTGGACAAAAGAAGGAAGAATATTATTCTTTGATGCACAACCAGCAGCACTTAGAGCCTATTTATTTCACACAGCAGGAGTTGGGAATATTCTCTCAAGAGTAAACTGTAACGAGTATATTCTGAACATTAGAGCAAACCATAGCTTTGTACTAGGTGAAATGCAAAACATTCCTAATATCAGAGCAACGGTTCCCCAACAGTATATCTCTGATTTTGACGCAGGTTTACAACTTTAAGAAAATCGATGGTAAATAGAGAATTTTTTCCGCCTCGACCGTCCACCAATCCAACCATTTATGCTTATGAGTTGGTTGGTGTGGCAACACATAAGGGTTTACTCAAAATCGGCTTCACTGACCGTGATGCAAAAACCCGAATCAAAGAACAGTTAGGTACAGCAGCCATTCAATACAAAATTGTATTTGAAGAATCGGCCATGAAGCGTGACGGAAGTTCTTTTACCGACCACGAAGTTCACCGGCTTTTAAGAGAATGGAAAGTAGTAAACGCAAGCGGAGAATGGTATAAATGCACCTTGAATGATCTGCGTAGAGCCATTCACCAAATAAAGACAGGCGAGAAAACAGAAGAAAACCGTGTACTCACATTCGGTATGCGACCTGAACAGGAAGAAGCCGTTAATAAATCTATCTCCTATTTTAAAAGTTTCAAAAAAGAGAACAAAGACAAAGCACCCCATTTTTTATGGAACGCCAAAATGCGATTTGGTAAAACATTTGCCAGTTACCAATTGGCTAAAAAAATGGGTTGGAAAAAAGTATTGGTTCTTACATTTAAACCAGCCGTTGAAGATGCCTGGAAAGAAGATTTACTATCTCATGTAGATTTCAAAGGTTGGCAGTTTTATTCAAAACATGAAAGTGAATTTGAAGAAAAAGACATAGACTTTAAAAAGCCAATAGTTTGTTTTGGTTCTTTTCAAGATTATTTGGGAATTAATAAAAATACCGGAGGTATAAAAACAAAAAACGAGTGGGTTCACGCCACGGTTTGGGATTGCATCATTTTCGACGAATACCATTTTGGAGCCTGGAGAGAAAGCGCCAAAGATTTATTTGGTAAGGATTTAGAAGCCGAAAAGGAAATTGAAGAATTTAAAAAGATTGAAGAGGAAGGATTTGCCGAAGAAGATAAAGTGGAACACTTAGAAAAAATTATCCCAATCAGCACCAATCACTATTTATATTTGTCTGGCACTCCGTTTCGGGCAATTAGTTCAGGCGAATTTATCGAAGAACAGATCTTCAATTGGACCTATTCAGATGAGCAAAGAGCCAAAGAAAATTGGGATGTTTCAAAAGGCCTGAATCCATATGCAGCATTGCCAAGAATGGTTATGCTTACTTATCAGTTGCCTGATTCCATTCGCCAAATTGCAATGCAAGGAGAGTTTGATGGTTTTGATTTAAATATATTTTTTAAAAGCGAGGGAGAAGGCAGAACTGCCCGATTCAAGTATGAAGATGAAGTGCAAAAATGGTTGGATTTAATACGGGGTTCGTTCAGCGAAACCACTGTTGACCATTTAAAAATGGGTGCGAAAAAGCCGCCATTGCCGTTTTCGCACGCTCCTTTACTAAAAGTATTAAATCATACGTTTTGGTTTTTGCCAACCGTTGCAGCTTGCAACGCAATGGCAACTTTGCTCAAGCAACGCCAAAATAAATTTTACCACGATTATACCATAGTAGTTGCAGCAGGTACACAAGCAGGAATTGGAATAGAAGCATTGCCTCCTGTATTGGACGCAATGACCGACAATCCTTTGGAATCAAAAACCATTACTCTTTCGTGTGGAAAACTAACCACAGGTGTTTCAGTAAAACCTTGGACTGGAATTTTTATGTTGCGGAATTCTTCCAGTCCTGAAACCTATTTTCAGGCAGCATTCCGTGTGCAAACGCCTTGGGTAATTAAAAATCCCGACAGTAAGTCACCTAACAAAGAAGAAATTCTAAAAGAAGAATGTTACGTTTTTGATTTTGCACCAGACAGAGCATTAAGACAAATTGCCGATTATAGTTGCCGCCTTAATGTAAACGAATCCAATCCCGAAGCAAAAGTTGCAGAGTTTATAAACTTCTTGCCTGTATTGGCATACGACGGCAGTTCAATGAAACAAGTAGATGCCGCAGGCATTTTGGATATGGCAATGAGCGGAACAACTGCAACGCTTTTGGCAAGACGTTGGGAAAGTGCTTTACTCGTGAATGTGGATAACAACACCCTTGCCCGATTGATGGCTAGTGAAGAAGCAATGAAAGCTCTAATGAGCATTGAAGGCTTTAGAAATCTCAATCAGGACATTGAAACGATAATCAATAAATCAGATGCCGTAAAAAAAGCAAAGAAAGAAGCCAACGACCAAGAACTCACGAAAAGGCAAAAGGAAGAATTAACCGAGCAAGAGAAGGAGTATAAAAGCCTAAGAAAGCAAATTCAAGAAAAGCTGATCAAGTTTGCTACTCGGGTCCCAGTGTTCATGTATCTTACAGATTACCGGGAAAAAAGTCTGAAAGATGTAATCACACAATTAGAACCTGGCCTTTTCAAAAAAGTAACAGGCTTAACAGTAAAAGATTTTGAATTGCTTGTTAGTCTCGGCGTTTTCAATTCTGGATTGATGAACGATGCTGTTTATAAATTCAAGCGCTACGAAGATGCCAGTTTGGAATATATTGGAATAAGCAAACACGAAGGGGAAGACATTGGACTATACGACACCGTTTTGAGTAGGAAAGATTATGAAGAAAGTTTTGTTAATGAGCCACAATAAATGAAAGCCAACGAACTACAAATAAATAACTTTTTGCAAGCTCCTAATGTGCAGTTTGTAATACCCGTGTACCAACGCAATTACGATTGGACAAATACAGAGTGTAAAGAACTTTTAAACGATATTATTTCGGTAGAATCCGAAAACAGGGGAACACACTTTATAGGCAGCATTGTTTTTATTCACGAAGGCACTTACAGCACCAGCGAAGTAAAAGAGTTGGTAATTATTGACGGTCAACAACGCCTTACTACCATCAACATTCTGTATGTTGCATTGTATAGATTTGCGAAGGACAGCGGAAACGCGCAGGATGCAGAACGACTTTACAATATGTTTCTTACCAATCAATATGTAAAGAACGAATCGAGTAAGTTGAAACTGAAACAAACCGACGCTAACTCTGTAGCGTTCAAATCCATTTTGTTGGGAACAGATAAGAGCTCACTACGCTACTCCAACGTAACAGAAAATTTCAACTATTTCAGAAGCATTATTGCAGAAGAAAATTTTGAAACTATTCTAAGGGGATTGAATCGCCTGATATTTGTTGAAATATCACTAGAACGAGATAAAGACGACCCTCAACGTATTTTTGAAAGTTTAAATTCAACAGGTTTAGACTTGTCCCAATCTGACCTGATTCGGAATTACATTTTGATGGATTTGCAACCTAAAGACCAAAACCGAATTTTTGAAACTATTTGGAGCCCAATAGAAGAAAATGCCAAAGACTACGTGAAACAAAGTTCGTTGGTTTCTGAGTTTATTCGAGATTATCTAACACTTAGGAATAAAAAAATTCCGAACAAGAACAAGGTCTATGCAGAGTTTAAAAGCATATATGCCAATAAAAAAGATGAAGCTTATCATCAGGAACTGGAAAATATAAAATCACTTTCCATTCATTACAATAAGTTTGTAAACCCTTCTACTGTTACTGATTTAAGCATACGTAAAGAACTGGAATACATTAATCGTTTAGAGATTAATGTTGCCTATCCTTTTTTGTTACAGGTTTTTGAAGATGCCGAAAATGGCTTATTAAGCAGAGAAGAATTGATGAAGATTTTAAAATTGGTTCAAAGCTATATCTGGAGAAGGTTTATTGTGGGGCTTCCAACCAATGCTTTGAATAAAATCTTTATGACCCTATACTCGGAAGTTGACACGGAAGAATATTACATAAGTATTGCAAAAGCACTATTGAAGAAAAAAGGAAGTGCCAAGTTTCCAAGCAACGAAGACTTAAAAACCGCACTTAGAGATAAAGACCTTTACAACACCCAACCCAAGAATAGAAACTATTTGTTTGAAATGTTGGAAAACTATAACAACCGGGAATATGTAGACACCAGCAATGAACAGATAACGATTGAGCATATTTTCCCGAAAAATCCGAGTGATGAATGGAGCACTGATATATCACCCGAAGATTACTTCCAGTTTAAAGAAAAATATCTAAACACCATTGCCAACTTAACACTTTCAGGAAATAACGGAGCTTTAGGCAACAAGTCCTTTAAAGCAAAAAAGGAAATGAATGTTGACGGAAATGAACAAGGCTATAATTACAGTAGGCTTTGGCTTAATGCCTATTTAAAATCGCTAGATGTTTGGACTGTAGAGAAGTATGAGGAAAGACTAAACAATATTTACGAGCGATTTTTGAAAATTTGGGAGTTGCCCGATGTTGAAATATCTGATGTTGTAGAATCAGAAGAGCAATACATATTTGACGCTGAAAGTCCAACACATAAGAAATTGGAATACTTCATTTTTGAAAACACAAAAGTTGAAGAAGATGCCGTTGCACAAATGTATTTTTATGTCATAAGGAATCTTTATGAAAGGAACACACAATTACTAATCAGCAATCAAAATTTATTTAAAATAACGAGAAACACCTCAGATTTTAGATCTGCACAGGAAGTTGTAAATGGCTGGTATATTGAATCAAACATTGACAGCAACTCCAAATTCTCAATTCTTAAAAAGTTACTTACAGTATTTGAATTAGAAGATGAATTATTGATTAAGTATTCATCAAACGGTGAAAGTAAAACAGAACCCAGTCGCTTTAGTGTAAGAAAAAAGTATTGGCAGCAACTTTTACCATTATTAAATCACACAAATCTGTTTGACAATGTTAGTCCATCAAAAGACCATTGGTTAAGCACAGGAGCAGGTATTGGAGGTTTGGCTTATACTTTGATAATAACAAAATCACATATCCGCATTGAATTAGGAATTTCGACATCAAGCAAGGAAAAAAATAAATCTTACTTCAAAAAATTGATAAAAAGCAAAGATGCAGTTGAACAAGCTTTTGGTAGCGAATTAGACTGGGAAGAATTGCTAGACAATAAAATGAGTAGGGTGAAATTTGAGTTACAAGACGTGAATCTGTTTAACGACAGTCATTGGGACAGAATGAATGAGTTCTTTATTAAGTATTTGCCAAAATTCGAGAATGCATTCAGACCATTTATTAAAAACCTAAAATAAAAAATGGACTAATGCTAATCCTTTACAGCCACACATCCCTTAAGCTTTCGGGACCACTCCGCACAAGCATCGCTGAAGTTGATTGAGATTTTGAAATGCATTTGTGAATATAAGGTACAGTTTGAGATATTTAAAAAGTTATTATATTTGGAGCGGAGAACTGGGGTGTAGTTATGCTTAGTGGGGCATAAACCAGCCAGATATATGCAAAGTTACGTTTAACCACTCGGTGTCGGTAATAGTAAAACGAAAAAACAACATAGATGAACTTTTATTCAATAAGATATTTCGTAGTTAAGTCCTCATTGACATTGTTCCCTTTGGATGAAGGAATTCAACCTGAAGATTTGTTTACACTAGCACTAGTAAACAGATTTGAAACTAATTATTACAATAGGACTTACACAGCAAGAATATTGAATGACAACTTAAAGGACAGATATTTAGTCGGCTATCTATTAAAAAGCAATAACACTCACGTTATCCAACTTGACAAAGACCTTTTTGATGAATCAGACATTCCAAATTGGGGAAAACTTTTTTTTGTAATTGACACTGATAAACAAATTGTAATTTTCGAATATAATACATCTATTGCAACACCTGAGAACGTAAAAAATGTTCTTCACCAATTGACTAATAAATCTGCAAATCAAAGTGGTTATGAAGTAAAGCTTGACTTCTTGGTTGACAAATTTGCTTTTTGGGACATTATTAAGGAATCATCAGGGATTTATCAAATTGCTTTCGACTTAAACGCTCCCAATTTATTTGGTGGTTCAAAAAAAGCAAACGAATGGCTCAAGACTCTAAAGGAAAAACATAATATGACTCACGTTGCGGTTGATTTTCGAAATGAAAATGCCGAGTTAAATTATGAACAAGACGAACTAGAATCCTACAGAGATTATGCAGATTCTGGTGGCGGTAGTTGGACTTTAGGAGTTTTACAAAACGGAAGGAAGAAAAAGTATAAAAGTGTCAACCATCTTAGACGGAAAGAAGTTGAAATAAATACTAACGACCCAAGAGAAACTAAAAGGGCATTGACAATAATAATTGAAAGACTTCAAACAATAATTGACGCGTTAGATGACAACTAAATGGAAAATATTGACCTTAATTGGTATATTCATTTTTGCCACATTACTGACTTTGTTTATTGAGCCAGTAAAACTTTCAGGGCTGCTTGAAAAACTAATATTCAATGCCGTCTCAGTTCTTGTCGGACTTTCTATCGCTATCATAGGAATCTTTCTTAGCTCAATAAACACAATTTACTTATCTATTTACAAGATTCTAAAAACTAGAGACCAACAGATTTTCACAAAAAAAGAAATAAAAGAGATTAAGGATGGACTTTCGGAATTGGTTGATGAGCTTAAAGAAAATGCAATCTTTACGCTATTTACTTTCATAATTACTTTGACTTTATTTTTTATCAAAGATTTAGACCTACCATACATTAGGTGGTTTATTGAAAGTTCAGTTGTAACAAAAGAATTTGTAATGAATCTTTTAATTCTACTTGGTAACTTTCTAATATTTTGGGCAATTATAGATTCAACAAAAGTTGTATTTAGAATAACAAAAGCGTTTGAACTAATGGACAACGAATAATAAAAAATCCGGATCATATTGACCCCCTAAACCTGAATAACGAAAAGCGGGAAAAATGCCCGGAAACTGTTCAAATAAGTGTGTCATCAGCTTCCGGCTCATCCAGATCGGCTATTGTCCACCACTCCACATCATCAATGCCACGAACAACCTGATAGGAATCAACTTTAATCCTGACCAGGGCGCAATCTTCTGACTGCATAAAGGATAAAAGTCCGGGATGTCTCTCAAGATGTGCCCTGGAAACCAAATCTTTCTCTGCAATGTCAATATCTTCAACCTGACCAAATGCAGTCAGCACAAAGCTATCCTTTAATCCCGATCTGTTAATATCCACACTTTCAACAAGGACAGCCACCTTGCCGTTATGAGTTAAGTTTTGATACTTACGCGTATTCCGGTAGGTGGCAAAGATCAGTTTCCGGAAGTTTTCCATCGGAGTAACCGCAATAAGGCTTGCATGAGGCTGGCCCTCACCTTCAGTTGCAAGAACTGCAAAGCGGCTTATTTTGAAAATATCCTCAATGTATGTTTTTATCGCGATAAGTTTGCTCATATCTCCATCGTTCTGATTAAAATAATCCGAATCCGATCAACATTTGAAGTAAAGTAAGAGAACTTCAATCGTATTATTATACAACCCGGTAGCCTACCAAACACCAGAAAATAAGGTATATTTCAAATACATTTTTTTCGTATATAATTTTTCATAGATTTGTATCCGTTATATCTTAAAGCAATCCGCTATGAACTATCTAAGAACATTTCTTATTGTCATTTTTCTAGTCACTGTTTCAGCTCAGGCTCAATTGCCATGGACAAGGGTCTCCCCTACTCCTCAGGAAAATACAATCAACGATATCACCCGGATTCCGGGCACTGACCGGCTGGTTGCTGCCTGCTCCGGCTCCACCATCATGATGTCGGACGATGCCGGAGAATCCTGGAATCTGATCCTGAATCCGGCCGGAATGAACAACCAATACATCTGTAAAGGGATTCACTTTATCAATGAAACAACCGGCTTCATTAACGGAGGAAGTGAAACCATCCTGAAAACTACTGACGGTGGTCAAACCTGGAATCTGAAATATCAGGGAAATACAATTTATAACTGGCAATGCATCAACGACATTGAATTTCTCAGTGATACCCATGGTTTTGCGGTTGGCGATGCCGGACAGCTATTTGAAACCACTGATGCCGGTGAAACCTGGCAAGCCATTGAAAGTGGAGTGCAGGCGAGTCTAAAACAGATTGTTTTTGCCGACAGCCTTACCGGGTTTATTTTTTCATCATCAACTCATTGCCTGAAGACAATTGATGGCGGCTCTACGTGGATATGGGAAATTTTACCGGATCAGTTGCCACAGGGTCAATTGTTTGATTGCCATTTTATCAATGCAACCACCGGATTTGTGTTTATCAACGAAGACTCTCCGGATTATATCGGCTATATCTATACAACCACCGACGCCGGGCTGACCTGGACCCAGATTTATTCAGATTTTGCCGCATACACCGGCAAGTTCGCTTTTTTTAATGAACAGCAGGGAATGATTGCCTGTGAGACCTGGGTGTATCAGACAAAAATTCTGTTTACAAATGATGGCGGCTTAAGCTGGGACGAAATATCACAACCCTGGATGCCATGGGGCGCAGCCAATTCAATGATTTATACAGACGAAAACACTGCTTTGTCAGTTGGCAACAATGGAATGATATTCAAAACCAACGATGGAGGTCTTTCATGGCAGCCAAAGCAAAACAGGATATTTTCAGGCGAAATTTATGATGCACAGTTCCTGAATGAGAACATTGGCTATGCACTTACCGATGCAAGCAGTGGTGGGATTGCCTGCATTGGCATAAAGAAAACGACTGACGGCGGGAATAGCTGGGATTATCTTTTTATAAGTGAATATGGGAATGATATTGATTTTTATTTTCTGACTGTTGATCAGGGATTTGCTGTCAGAAGAGATTTTAATTCAACAAACCTTATGAAAACCTTCGACGGAGGGGAGAACTGGACAGAAATCAGCACAGGATTTGATTTCGATTATACTGACATAAGATTCTTTGATGAGAACAACGGTATAATCTGCGGGGAGTACCTTGTTATCAGAACTTCAGATGGTGGGCACTCCTGGCAGGAGGTTACTTTAGGAGGTGTCTTTGGTGCTGGTGTTCAAATCGAATACCGGTCAGCCAGTGAAGTCTTTATTGCCGGTTCTGAAAATTACTCGACCACCACGGTTTTCCATTCAACGGATGGAGGAATTAGCTGGGAAACCATTACCATCGGTGATTTTGGCCCGGCTGAAGATATCGCATTGCCAGATGAAAACACCATCATCATAATTGCCGGTGTCGAAATATTTAAATCGGATGACAACGGACTTACCTGGAATCAGGCAACATCGGGCAATCCTGACTTTCTCTATTACAAATCGCTGCATTTTACCTCCCCAATGACAGGTTATGCCATGGGAATAGGTGAATTTGCCAATATAGAGAAAACCACCGATGGCGGAAATACATGGTTTCCACTGGAAACAGAGATAACTTCCGGCTTAAATGCCGCCTGTTTTTTCAATGATTATGAAGGAATTGTTTTCGGAGAAAATGGTGTAATGATCCGCACTACAACCGGCGGTGTTACCGGAACCAGCGATCAGCCAAAACCAACCGCTGTCAGCTACTTTTCAGCCAATCCCAATCCTTTTGATAATGAAATCATCATCAGTCCGGCTGCAGGAACCAGCATCGCTTATTCTGTTCAGGTAATACTCACTGATGCCAGTGGCAGAAAAATACTGGAAAAGCAGATTAACGGCGGGAACAACGAAATCAGACTTTCAGGAACCGGCCTTAAACCCGGAATCTATATGTGCCGGATAAGCACGCGGAATGGTTTGACAGAAACTTTGAAACTGGTTAAAATAAGGTAATTGCGGAAAATCTTATCCAAAGCAATATTAAATTAAATGATCGTATATCAATGCCGTTTAGTTAAGACCCCAGATGGAATATAAAATGAAAAAGTATCCTTCGACTCCGCTCAGGATGACTGTCAGTCTGAGCGGAGTCGAAGACAATTTTTCTTAACTAAACAACATTGGATCGTATATGCTTAATAAAGGATATTTAAAACCTGTAATATCGATTGAAAAAATTGGCAAAATACGATTCCTGACAGGAATTGTTATCGGGATTCTGGTTGCTTTCTTAGCTAGTTATTTTCTCAATTATTCCCGGGAATCTATGAGAATGCTAACTTTTTTTGCTGATCCTTTGATTTTATCAGAAAAGGAATTCAGATTGTATGATTTGTTTTTTGCAGCTTTTTCCACAAGCTTTGGATTTGGATTCACAATAGCTTATTGGGCAGGCGGACGAAATCCAAATATTAAAAGGCGCTACTTAATGACTTTTGCAGCTTCAAATGCATGGCTGGTATCAATTGTGGCCTTTATTTTAGTTGCGCGATATGGCTCTCTCCTGCCGGTGATAATGTATGGATTGTATGGCTACGACGGGCAATTCGATTTATTAAACGACTACTGGTATATTTTCATAATGATACCTGCATATGTGTTTTTTGCTCATTGGAATACGATCCGGCTAGTTTTCAGAACACGATATTGGGTAATTATTTCTATCGGATTCTATCTTATAATTTCATTTTCGCTTTACAAAACCACTGGTGCAGATAGAAACATTTTAAATCAAACCTATTATTCCCGGCACAAACAACGATTTGATTTCATAGATTCAGAGTTTGAAAAAGCACGTAAAATCGGAGTATTTTTCAGTGACACCACCAGAGATATTTTAAGAAAAGAAAATGCAGAAAGAACACGGAATTTGGTTTTGCAGGTGAAACAAGCCTTTTTGAAAGAATCCAAAGTGCCAAAAGATACACTGATCCTACAGAAAATTTTAATTCACAACCTGAACAAGCACGGGTTATTTTTCTTCAGACGCAGTGAAGACTGGGATCAAAACTGGTCTTATGCACAGCCTGAACAAATCTACCATCAGATACAGATAAATGACCTTGAAAGTAAAGAAACTGAACTGCTGTTCGAAATACTGGCAGAACAAATTGCAATTTTCACTACTCCGGATAACGCGTGGGATGAAAAAGGGAAATACACCTTTTACGAATTGCAAAAATCCACTTATAGGAGAAATATAATGCGAAACACAGAAACAATCCAAAGCAGATTGCTTCAGGTAGTCAGAAAACTGAGATCTGAAAAAAGTTTTAAAAAATATCATTACCTGATACCAGAATTTGAATTTGATGATTTTGACGAACGACAAACACATTTTGACTTAAAATTAACTGAGTAGCAACAAAACATAAATCCAAAACACATTTCAACCCCTTAACCCACGCAATTAACATGAAAAAAGCCTGCTTTCTGACAGTTGTAACAATTATTCTGGTTTCGATGATTTCATTCGGGCAAACCAACTTGAAAGAATTCACTTTTGAAGAACACGATTTTAAAATTAGTTTTAATCAGCCACCTATAGCTTCCAGCGATAGTTCTGAATTTAATGATTCGCCTCTGATTACTTATTATTGGGAAGAGGCTTTGAGTTTGAAAAGATTTTTTCGGAGACATAAAAACGTTATATTGTTAAGAAAGAAACTGATACATAGTGAATAGGAAATTTTCGACAATAAGTGGCGAAGATTTCTCTGCTTTAGGCGATTGAGATACTTTGACCGTTTATCATTCAAATCGCTCAGTGGTACTAACTCGATTCTCAATTGTTACCCGCCAGACGGAAGGTCATTTCGGTGAATTACAATTATTATTCCGGACATTGGGAAAACTGGTATTGAATTGAAGAGAAAAACGACTTTTTACAACTCAATTTGCAAATCAAGCCTCTCAGCGATCATTAATGCAGTTCTGATACAAATAGCTTTACTGTGAAATTTACAGTTTATACGTTTGTCTTTTGATTTCAGAAAATAACTGATTGAACTATGATTTTGGTTAGTGCTTGCCTGGCTGGTGTAAAATGTCGTTATAATGGTGAATCCTTTGCATGTGAGCATGTTATTGATCTGATAAGTAAAGGTCTGGCAATTCCATTGTGTCCTGAGCAACTCGGGGGGCTACCCACTCCCAGGGAGAATGCGGAGCAAAATGGAGAAAAGGTTCAAACGAGAAGTGGATTAGATGTGACACAAGCCTATAAACAAGGCGCTGAGGAAGCTCTGCGGATTGCTAAGCTAATGGGTTGCAAAAAAGCAGTTTTAAAATCAAGATCTCCATCTTGTGGGTCAGGACTGATCTATAATGGAAAGTTTTCGGGGGAATTAGTCAAAGGCGAAGGTATTTTTACACAGCTACTAAAAGCAAATCACATAGAAGTAGTTAGCGAAGATGATTTTTCTACGAATATGAATGGACACCCTGAGACCTCAGGGTTTAACACAGAAAACACTTATTACTAAATTTTTACGCAAAACACTTCCCTGACAAAAACCTGTAGGTTTTCTTCGGTTTTTACCGCCATTTCCGGACGAAGAAGGTGTAAATGAATTTCAGCCAGATAGTTGTCGGACTCATCTCGGGTTAATTTCAGTGCTGTGCTGCCGTCAGACACAATCCACGGCATTTCAAGGATGCGAACTCTGAGCATATTCTGGATGGTTTCGGATGGGTAAGCCGACGATATTTTGAGCCGGATAAGATGCTCAGTCCAGTTGCTGGTTTCGGCAGGTTTTACAATTTTCTGATTCGTGAGCCCTCCCGAACACACTTGAAAATAATAAAGAAAAGTGAGCAAACCAAACCTTTGTCTAAGAGCACAATTTTGACAAGCTACAAATAATTTCTAAATTTGCAGTAAATAATTGCACCATTTTGAAGAATGTATTAATCATAGACGACGAGGATAAGCTAAGGAATCTACTTTCAAAGATTATTAGCTACGAAGGATTTGAAGTAATTCAAGCCGAAGACAGTAAAACAGCTCTGAAAAAAATGGAGCAGTTTGATATTGATGTTGTAATTTGTGATGTGAAACTACCTGATGGAAATGGAGTGGAGCTTTCAAAAGAACTTAAAATTAAATACCCACTCGTAGAAATAATTCTACTTACGGCATATGGAAATATTCCGGATAGTGTTCAGGCTATAAAAGGCGGCGCTTTTGACTATATAACCAAAGGTGATGACAATAATAAAATAATTCCTTTAATAAACAGAGCATTTGAAAAAGTTGAATTAGCAAAACGTGTACACCGCTTAGAGAAACAACTCGGTAACCAATATTCTATTGATACAATAATCAGCGAATCGAAGCAAATAAAAAAATCAATTGAGCTTGCGAAAAAAGTTGCAGCAAGCGATACGACAGTTTTGCTTACAGGTGAAACCGGAACCGGAAAAGAAGTATTTGCACAAGCCATTCACCAGGAGAGTAACCGCAGAAACAAAAGCTTTGTTGCAATAAATTGTTCTGCAATCAGCAAAGAACTCTTAGAAAGTGAGTTTTTCGGACACAAAGCCGGCGCTTTTAGCGGAGCAATCAGAGATCATAATGGACTGTTTTCTGAAGCGAACAATGGCACAATTTTTCTCGATGAAATTGGGGAAATGCCATTAGGATTGCAGGCTAAACTGCTGAGAGTGATTGAAACCAGTGAATTTTTTAAAGTTGGTGAAAGCAAACCCACGAAAATTGATGTACGTATAATTGCTGCCACAAACCGCGACTTGCAGAAGGAAATAGAATCAGGAAATTTCAGAGAAGATTTGTTTTACAGGATTTCTGCATTTCAAATTGCTTTGCCTCCCTTACGGGAGCGGATTAATGATATTGAACTTCTGGCTTATTATTTTTTGCGATTGTTTTCTTCAAAAGCCAATAAGAAAATTGAAAAATTTTCTGATGACTTCATTAGTGCATTAAAGCAATACCAATGGAAAGGGAATATTCGTGAACTAAGAAATGTGATTGAAAGGTGTGTAATTCTGGCTGAAAGTACAGTAATTACTACTGATCTGTTACCAGTTGAAATAAACCAGAATTCAATCCCATCATCGAAAAACAAAGCAATTTCTGCTTTTGAACTGGCTAGCGCTGAAAAACTCCATATTCAAAAAGTCCTCAATTACACAAATGGAAATAAAACAGAAACCGCCCGGTTGCTAAACATCGCCCTGACCACCCTGTACAGGAAGCTATCTGAATACCAAATAGATTAATAAACACTCTCCCTTTCATTTCGCTAATGTTTTGCCTTTCATTTTGATAGGTTTTTTGTTATCCCACAAAATGCCAATTCTCCAATAGCCTGTCATGCTGCAATATAAGCCGATTTTTAAATATGTGGTTTATAGATTGCATTTGCTTTTTTAGTTTTTAAAACTTAAAAATTCAGATCATGGAATCACGCATCAAAAAAACGCTAACTCAATGGTACCCCAATGCCTTTACTGATGTACAAAAATCATCATTAAGTACCGATTATGACTTCCTTATTCATTTTGCTGAATATGTCGAAAGATTAATCAAAGAAGATAGTGAGAATAAGAAGGAGCCTTTTAAGATTATCAGTTTACTTTACTCAAAAGGAACGCTATATGAAAGAAATGTAATTGAAAATTCATTTTTTTATACTCTTGCTTTTGATGAGAAGTCTCAAACCCTAAAATACAATCTTGATTTAATGCCTGAACCCCTTCGGGCTGTCTATATTAAAACAATTCTCGAGAATTAATAAAGCAAGTTATATGAAAATTATAATTGCAGGTGATGGTGAGGTAGGATTTTATCTTGCAAAGTTGTTGGAAAAAGAATATCAGGATATTACCCTCATTGATAAACAAAGCGATAAACTTGCCTTTGTTGAGAATAAGTTGGGAATAGCTACTGTGTTGGGAGATTCAACCAGCTACAAAGTCTTGAACCAGGCAGGTGTTAAAAACGCTGACCTTTTGATAGCTGTAACATCAGTAGAATCTACAAATATTACCACTTGCTTAATAGGTAAGAAACTAGGGGCAAAATCGACAATTGCACGTATCAATAATATGGAATATCTGGTTGATAAGGACACGTTGGATTTATGTGATCTTGGCATTGACGAACTTGTTTCGCCGGAATCTCTTGCCGCCCGCGAAGTAAAGTACTTACTAAAATCACCTGTTCTGACTGAAGTATTTAATCTTTATAAAAAGGACCTTTATATTATGGGTGTTCGGGTTGAAGATGATGCACCCATCATTAATAAATCCATTGCCGAATCAGCGCACTTATTATCAAATAGTTCATTTATGATTGTAGCAGTTCTGCGTGGTGAGAAAACGTTGATTCCACGAGGCAATTTAGTCATAATGAAAGGAGATCTGCTCTATTTTGCGTCTACAGACAAAGGCAAAGACAAGGTACTTGAATACGCCGGAAAGAAGACACTTCAAGTAAAAAATGTACTGGTTGTCGGGGGGAGTAAAACCGGTAAATATATTGCATTAAGGCTAAGCAAGTTTTATAATATTAAATTGATCGAAAAGAACCTTGAAAGGTGCAATTATCTTGCAAAACATATCCCTGACGTTCATTTTGTATGCGGAGATGGTGCGGATGTTGGTTTACTTGAAGAAGAAAAAATCTCAGAATATGATGCTATTATTTCTGTGACCGGGAGTGCTGAAACAAATATTTTTTCATGTTTGCTGGCCAAAGATCATGGCGTTAAAAAAACCATTGCCATGGTTGAGAATATTGGCTTATTTGACTATTCGCAAAAGATGGGAGTTGATACGCTGATAAATAAAAAAATGGCCGCAGCGAATTTTGTATTTCGCCATATACTTAAAGGCAGGGTGCTTACGCAACTATATGGAATTGATGCTGAGATTCAGGAATTTGTAATTCAGAAGAATTCCAGGTTTATCAATAAGACCATTAAAGAACTGAATTTCCCTGAATATGCAATCATAAGTGGCGTAATCAGAAACAGCAAAGGCTATATAACTCTTGGAAGTTTTGAACTCAAAGCCAATGACACTGTAATAGTGTTCTCAATGCCTGAAAGTTCCAAAGAAGTTTTAGCTTTTTTCAAATAATTGTAAAACTGTCTTTATGAATTTAATTCAACATACAAAGTTTAGCACTTTCAAAATGATATTCAGACAAATTGGAAGTCTGCTTATTATTTTGGGTTATATAATGGCCGTTCCATTGCTGGTGTCATTAATTTATTCTGAATTTTACTCAGCTGCCGGATTTCTGATTTCAGGATTGATTTGCTATTTAATTGGGTTTTTGCTTTACAAAAAAATCAAAATATCTACCGAGCCACTAAACCGCCATGCATTGATTATTGCAGCTGTGGGCTGGTTGTCAATTGCCATCATGGGTGCTTTGCCGTATTTCATTATTGCCTGTATCACTCCGGCGGAAGTTGCTCAGCAATTTGTGCCTGCCTTTGCAGATTATCAATCAAGTATTTTCTATTTCAGAAATCCTTTACATGCCATTTTTGAAAGCATGAGTGGTTTTACTACAACTGGTTTAAGTATGGCAGTTCATGTTCCTTCAATCGGGAAAGGTTTGGTATTTTACCGGCATTTTACACAATTATTGGGAGGCGCCGGTTTTATTGTTCTTACTTTGGCCATTTTGGGGCAGTCGAGTGGAAAAATTGCCTACATGTTATATGGCGCGGAATCCACAGGCGAACGTTTAAGACCGACCATAATCCAGACTACCCGTTCTATTTGGAAAATATACATCGGAATTACGCTTTTTAGTTTCATTTATCTGGTAACAGGCACTTATCTGATTCTACCAGAATACAGTATTGCCGACAATATTTTCGATTCTATAAATCATGCAATGACAGGGCAGTCAACCGGTGGATTCAGCACACTTGAAAGCAGCATAGCAAGTTACAATTCGAAGGCAATGGAAATGTTGTATTTATTACCCATGATATTGGGTGCACTGTCGCTGCCATTCTATTTCAGGGTTTTATATGAAAAGCAAATAAGTCAGTTCTGGAAAAATCTGCAAACACGATCCATACTTCTTTTATCTGTTTTTGGAAGTCTTATACTTTCATTTATGCTTCTGAAGTCAGAACTGGTTTCAGAACCATTTCGCAAAGGAACATTTCAGTTTATCAGTGCACTGACAACCACAGGCTGGCAAACTTCTGATATTCATGCCTGGAATAGTTCGTCGGTTTTATTCATTGTTGTAGCTGGAATGATTGTAGGTGGAGCAGCAGGTGCGACGGTGGGAGGTATTAAGATAATCAGGGTTTTACTTCTTTTCAAAGGATTGTTCTGGCATATTAATGGATATTTCTACTCAGACAATTCAATTAAAGTTGTAAAGTTTAATGAGAAGCGCATGTTACCCGATGAAATGAATCGTGAACTGGCGAAAGTGGCAACTTTTGTATTTATTTATCTGATAATTTTATTGGCTGGAACACTAATAACCTATTATAATATGAGTGCGGGATTTACTTTGAAAGATGCCTTGTTTGAATCAGCTTCTGCTCAAGGTACTGTTGGATTATCGTGTGGAATCACCAATCCCGGCATGTCTCCTGTTCTTGAAATTACCTATATCATTCAGATGTGGGCCGGTAGATTGGAAATTATACCAATTCTTATTTTGTTCAGAACAGTTTTCTTTGGAAGCAAACCCATCATAGTTTAGCTTAGCTCATTTTTTTGAGATCAAAATGAGTATTTTTGTAAGAATCAACATATTGAATGTTATGAAAATCAAAACTAAACTTAATCTGGGAATTGGTTTACTATTTATACTGATTATTCTTTTAGCAGTATTCAGTATTAATCAAATAAAACTGTTGTCATCTGCTTCGGAAAACATCATAAAAGACAACAAAGAAACCATAGAATTTACCAGAAATATGTTGAAGGCATTATCGGAAATTGATAAAAACGCCGATGCCTTAAACACCTTCGAAAAATATCTCATATATCAACAGTCAAACATAACTGAATTGGGTGAAAATGAGCTGACCGAAAAACTTTCAAAAGGCTTTGTTCTGCTTAGGATGAACCCATACGATGAAGGCACGGTCACCGATATACAGAACACTCTTTTTGAAATAATGGCCATTAACCTGAACGCAATTGAATATAAAAATGCTTTCGCAAAAAAGACCGCTCATAAGTCTATTATTTTAATCAGTTCAATGAGCTTAATTTGTTTCATTATTGCACTCATTCTTTTTCTTAAACTTCCCGGAAATATCTCAAATCCCATTAAAGAGTTGACAAACAGCATAAAACAAATAGCTGCTAATGATTACTCTCAACGGGTAAATTTTGAAGGGCATAACGAGCTTGGGGAATTGGCTGTTTCGTTTAACACAATGGCAAACAAACTTGAGGAATACAATAATAGTAGTATAGCCAGATTACTGACTGAAAAAAAAATTACAGAAACTATTATCAATGAAATTCATTATCCTATTATTGGCTTTGATACTAAAATGAAAGTTAATTTAGTCAATGATGAATTTTTGAATGTTTCCGGTTTAACGAACATGGAATTAATAGGGGCAAATATTCTTGAAATTGCAACTAAGAATGATTTTGTTAGTCAGATTATTATTGATGGTTCAGCTAATAAAATTACTTCACATAATAGCCCTCCTGAAACAAGGATACATTTAGAAATACATGGAAAGGATATATACTTTGAGAAAGAGATTCAAGAAATAACACTACCCTCACAAAGTAAAGAAAATGGCCATATAATGGGTTATGTAGTGATTCTAAAGAATGTAACCAAGTATATGGAACTTGATTTGGCAAAAACCAATTTTATTGCAACAGTTTCTCATGAATTAAAAACTCCGGTATCAGCAATAAAGTTTAGTTTGCAATTATTGGAAAATGAAAAGACAGGACTGCTTAATCAGGAACAATATGAGTTAATTAAAAGTTGTGAAGATGATGCTAATATTTTATTAAAAATTATATCCGAATTACTTAATCTAGCTCAAGTTGAAACAGGAAATATCCAATTAAATATCTTACCTGTTAATCTAAAAGACATACTACAATACGCCATCAATACAAGCAAATCAGCAGCCAATCAAAAAAACATTGTGTTTGAAATAGATTTTCCTTTAGACTTATCTAAAGTAAATGCTGACAAGGAAAAAACTGCATGGGTAATTACGAATTTAATATCAAATGCTATTCGGTATTCTGAGAAAAATTCAAAAATTTCAATTTCGGCCTCAAATCAGATGGACAAAGTTAAATTATCTATAAGAGACTATGGTCGAGGTATTGAACCACAGTATATTAAACAAGTATTTGACAGGTATTTTACTGTTCCCGGCACAAAAAAGGGAGGTTCCGGCCTTGGGTTAGCAATAAGCAAAGAGTTTATAGAAGCACAAGGAGGTGAAATACATGTTGAGAGTGAACTAGGAAAAGGTAGTACGTTTTCAATACTTCTTAAGAGTAAAGATTAAATGTTGCAGGGTCAACGCATTAAAATTTTTGAATTTTTAATAATAAGTTAAATGACTTCATTGCCAATAATAGCTGCAGCAATGTACTTTTGAATGATATATTGTGTTTTTATGGCAAGGGAAGTACTGATAAAAGTGAGGATGGTAACCAGCAAAAGAATAATGGAACCAGCTATTCGAATCGAAGTTAAAGTAACTTCAAATCCGAAATACCCGAGAAAAACCTCTGCAAAACCAATCAGGTACAAACTCACACTGAACGATAATCCGACAAAAAGCGCCCAGCCCAGCGTACCTCCAATGGGTAGGCCAAGGCTCCGGGAAATAATGTAGTAAGTTCCACCGGTTTCTACTTTTTTGTCGGTGGCAATGGATGCAACACTTAGCCCGGTGCTTCCTGAAATAATATGAGCTACGAAAATAATGCCCAGTGTGGCCCAAAGCCCCGCTTGTCCAACAATCCATGGCAAACGCAGATACATAATAACACCCAGAAGAGTGAGTATGGAAGGCGTAAACACTCCGCCAAAAGCACCAAATTTCTTTGCTTTAGCCATATATTTTAACTTAATTATTCAGTTTTGTCAACTGCTGCTTCAAAACCCGACTTTAAATGGATATCGCGCTGTGGAAAAGGTATCTCAACATTGTTTTCTTTAAACTTTGCAAAGATCTCATAATACAATTCACTTCTCAAAATCATTGGCCGGTCGATGAATTCTGAAGTCCAGACCATCACAGCAAAATTAAGACTGCTGTCGCCAAACCCTTCAAAACGAATGTAAGGCGGTGGCAAACTTAGAACACCAGGATTTGCATTGGCCACGTCGGTAAGCAGTTTTCTGATTTTTTCAGGATCCTCTTTATACGATACACCAACCGGAAAATTCAATCTTACTTCTCTGTTATTATGACTCCAGTTAATCACCCGGTTATTGATAAAATCGGAGTTGGGAACAATAACAGCAATATTGTCGTTGGTGATAATGGTGGTTGCCCTGGCCGAAATATCAACGATATTGCCTGCAAGATCATCTATTTCAATACGGTCACCAACCTTTATCGGCCTTTCGAACAGGATAATTAACCCACTGATGAAATTGTTGGTGATACTTTGCAGACCAAAACCAATACCAACACCAAGCGCCCCTACCAGTAAACCTATCGCGCTCAAATCAATACCGGTGGTCTGGAATATGATGATCAAACCTATAATAATCATTAAATAACGCAGTATTGTTGCAATCGACTGACTGACACCAATATCAAGATCATATCGCGGAAAGACTTTATTCACCAAAATCTTCCTGATCTTTGAGGACAGGTAAAACAACAGGAAAAGCGAAAGAATAAGCAGAAGAAAGGTTTTGGTCGTGAATTGACTGGTGCCCAAGTGGAATAATTCAAAATTCCAGGAACTTTTCAGCCAATCAATGAGTTCTTTAGGGCTAATCATGAGAAATCTTTTCTATTTCGATTACCAAAACCCCGATCCGGGTATCCAACCCCATTACAGGATTTATGATCATATCTCCGGTCGCGCCTATAATACGCAACGGCTTTTCGGCCTGCAGAATAACAGTATCTTCGATGATAGTTCCTTCGTCCTTTTTATCGCTTGATAATAAGACTTTTGCGGTAGCAGGATCTATTAGTTGTACTTTTCTCATGTTTGGTTCTTTCACAAAACCAGAAAAGAACTGGTTAACCTGCTCCATGTTCTGGCGGGTCATTTCACTTCTGATGGCCCATGAAAAAACACGAGAGGTCAGCTCCATATTTGAAAGATGTAAGCTGTCCATCTTTAGTTCGTATATGTTTACCAATTGTTCCTTTTCTTTTGAGGAACGATTTTCAATAATTTGAATTTTAATAACCGCCCAAAGAAAAAGTATAACTATCGCAACGATAAGAAAAAAAACGAACCTGTGCTTTTTGAGAAAGACAAGGATTTTACTCTCTTTTTTTTCTTCGATATTTTCTTCATTCCGCGTTAATTGCTTATCATTTGTTTCCATAATTGAGATTTTAAAATTTGGGTACAATTTACTGAATAATCCTCAATAATACCCTGTTTTTGTCCTTTTATGTCAGAATAAAACAAGCGAATTGAATTTTGAATTCCTCTTTCTTCGAAAAAAAGCAACCCACATGGGAATATTTTTCCACCATCTTAACACCGCCTGATGCTCAGATTTTTAAGCGCAGGCTTTCAAAATTCACAACCAATTCGGGCGTTCTTTGTACTTTAAAATGTACTTTTGCAATAAATCAGATGAGTGCAATATGTTAAAAATCCTTTTGGTTATCGGTTCGGGAAGTTTTCTTGGTGGTATAGCGCGATTCCTGCTTTCACGAGGCATACAGAATTCAGTAATATCTTCTTTCCCTTTCGGCACCTTTTGGGTAAATATCATCGGTTGCTTTCTGATTGGACTGATCTATGGATTATCAGACAAGGGAAACCTTTCAAACAATGAGTTGCGGATGTTTCTGACTGTTGGTTTCTGTGGCGGATTTACTACCTTTTCTACCTTTTCAAGCGAAAACATGGCGCTGCTTCGCGATGGAAGCTTTCTCTACTTCAGCCTTTATGCGGGCTTAAGTGTATTTCTGGGCCTGCTGGCTACGTTTGGAGGACATGCACTCACCAAAATTATTTAATCATGAAAACCAACTCCGATGCTGTAAGATTGCGGATATATATCAGCAACACCGATAAATTCAGGCATACCTTACTCAGTGAAACCCTGGTTTTTGCGGCCAAACGTTATGGATTGGCCGGGGCAACTGTATTCAGAGGAAGCATGGGTTACGGTTCCAGTAGTGTAATTCATTCCTCAAAGTTTTGGGAAATCACCGAAAAACTGCCGGTAGTGATAGAGATGGTAGATGATGCAGCAAAAATTGAGCACTTTCTTGATCTGGTCAGACCATGGTTTGACAGGATTCCAACAGGATGTCTGATGACTACTGAAAAAGTGCAGGTAGTCCTTTTCAAGGAAGGAAACAAAAAGACATAATAATATTTTCCTTCAAAGCAGTCCATCGCTTTTTGAATCCTAAAAAGCAGCTGAACAAACCATTTTACAGATAACATACCAAACCGAATATCTTTGTATCTTTATTTCTTTATATTCGCAGAAGCTAGTGTTTGTGTTTAACTCTACTTTTTTCGTATGCCCCGTATTGCAATAATATCCGACGTACATGAAGACATTCTCAGTCTCACAAAGGCTTTGAAAATGATAGAGCTTGAGAAGTGCGACGCGGTTTTTTGCCTGGGTGACATTACCGGATACCCCTTTCTCAGGGGAAAATACGAGGCAACCCGCGATCTTTCAGCCTGCATCAAACTTCTCAGAAAAAGTTGCAGCATTATTACTCCCGGTAATCACGACTTGTTTCATCTGCGAAAAATTCCTGCGTATAATCCCGATGCAATGATTTCAGAAAACTGGTTTAATCTACCGAACGACGAAAAACTCAGCACAACAGGAGGAAAAATATGGAACTATTCCGATGATTACCCTGTGATTCTGAGTGAAGAAGAATATGCTTACCTGAATTCACTTCCTGAGTTTGCCATCCGTGACTTTGGTGATCGGAAAGTTCTTTTTTCTCACCATGTGTTTCCCGATATTACCGGAATGATCAATGGGTTTTCAAATGATCCGGAAAAAATGAACAGACATATTGATTTTCTTAAACAAAACGATTGCAATCTGAGTATCAGCGGCCATATGCATATTGAAGGGCTTGGTATTTTTTATGAGCAGGGAGAGGGATTGCTTTCTCAGATTTTCGGAGGTTTCAATTATTATTCATTTGGTGAACGAAAGCTTAAAAGCAGATACTGTGCTATTTCCATTCCTGCACTGGCAGACAACGGACAGGTAAACGGGTTTGCTATTTTGGATACTGCGCAACAAACAATCAGGGCAATTACCTTAAACACAAACCGGAAATTTATCTTATGAAATCACTTTTCAGGGCTGGCTTTTTCCGCAGAATTGTTGTACCGGCATTACTTGCCATCATAATGTTTGTGGTAACTGTTTTTGCTTTTGTAATTCCTGCGTTCAAGAAGAGTGCAATGCAACAAAAGCAATCTATGTTGCTTGAACTCACCAACACAGCCTGGAGTATTCTTCAGAAATATCACAAAGATCAGACTGCCGGCATTTTAACCATTGATGAAGCACAACAAAAGGCAATAGCTGAGATAGAAGCTTTGCGCTATGGCGTTGAAAAAAAAGATTATTTCTGGATAACTGATATGGAGCCGGCTATGATTATGCACCCTTATGTGCATGATCTTACCGGGCAAAGCCTCAGCGAATTTGCAGATCCCGATGGCAAAAAACTGTTTATTGAAGCACGCGAACTGGCCAAAACAAAAGGCGAAGGGTTTATCAGCTATAAATGGCAATTTATGGATGATTCCACCAATATTGTCCCTAAACTTAGTTTTATTAAAGTATTTGAACCCTGGCAATGGATAATCGGTACCGGCGTTTATATTGATGATGTTGAGAAGGAAATCTCATCGCTGACCAATAAAATGATTTTCATTTTGCTGGGCATTTTCGCGCTGATATCTCTGATTATCTTTTTTATAACCTATCAGAGTCTGGGCATTGAAAGCAGGCGCCGCGAAGCAGAGGCTCAATTGCATGAATCGCGCGAAAAATACAGATCGTTGGTTGAATCCTCAACAGAGGGAATCATACTTTTGCTGAACGGAAAAATCTCCTATTCAAATACATTTATACAATCGTGGCTGCAATACAGCAGCGATGAAATGGCAGAACTTGATCTGCCGGCAATACTTGAAGGCGGAATTACAGAAGCAATTGAGCAACCCGGAGAAGAACACAGGTTGGATGTAAAGCTTCTGAAAAAGGATGGCAGCCACACCGAAGCGGTGATGACCATTTTGCCTGTACACTTTGCCGAAAAAGAAGGTTTGTTGCTTACTTTCAGGGACATAAGCGAGCATCTGACCGTAAGAACTGATCTTGAAATCAACCGCGAAATGATACAACAAATTGCGGAAGTCAAATCTCTGGGCATTTTTCGTTTCACCCTTGATTCGAAAAACAGGATAATGAAATACAATGATCAGCTTGCCCGAATGCTTGGTTATGACAAACCTGAAGAACTTAAAAGTGTATCGCTGAGCAGGATTCTTGGGGGCAGTGCCGCACTGAAACAAATTCTTTCAAGGTTACCTGAGACCGGTACCATAAATACGAGCAAAGTAAAACTTCTGACCAAAAACAACCACTTTATTGACGTAAGGCTGAGTCTTTTTATGGGACTTGACAACGGACAGCAGCGGTATTGCAACGGAATTGCTGAAATTGCAGGAGAATCAGCTGGCATCAGTGAATTTGAAGATGTGCGTGAAGGTCATATTCTGCCAGTTTTTGGCGTAAACTCACTTCCTTTATCAACATTTTATCATCATCCGGTTACCTGCCCGATAGATGCATCCATTTCGGATGTAATTAAACTAATGGCAGACAATGATGCAGATTGTGTCATTCTGCTGATGAATTTCAAGTGCTCTGGTATTATAACCCGCGGCGATTTGTTAAAAAGGTTTTATCTGCACCACACCGATACATCAATGCATGCCTTGTCGATAGCAACATCTCCCGTAATAACAATCAGCAGTGGCAGTAGCACAACCGATGTTTATGCCCTTATGCACCGGAACAACATTACACAACTACCGGTATTGAACCCTTCCGGCGATCCGGTGGGAATTGTTTCTCTTGCGCGCCTTGCCGGCAATTACATCGACATTGCAGAATTTGCCGCTCAGTTACTGAAAACCGGCAATTCGGTGACAGAACTTTCGCGTTTCCGCAAGAGCATTCCAGGTCTTATCGGCCCAATGCTGGGACAAACAGATAGTGTTGTAACTTTTTCCGGAATTTTGTCAGGGTTTAACGATACCATCACCAATCAGATTATTGCCAATGCCATAAAGGAGATCGGGAAACCTCCCGTAGCATTCTCATTCTTTTCATTTGGAAGTGCAGGGCGCAGGGAGCTGGCATTTAATTCGGATCAGGATAATGCAATAATATATGAAGATAACAGCGAAATACCGGATGCTGAACTTCAACAGTATTTCCTGACTCTATCTGACAGGATATGCCGGCAACTTGACCAAACAGGGCTTATTTCATGCAAAGGTGGTTATATGGCATCAAATCCTGCCTGGTGCAAACCCCTTAGTGCCTGGAAAAAATACTTTGCCGGGTGGATAGACAATGCAGAACCTGAAAACATTCTGAATATCAGTGTCTTCTTCGACTTCAGACATGTAAACGGTGATCAGCAACTGTTTAACGAACTTGAACAATTCGTATTTGATACCCTGAAAGGTAAAACAGCATTTTTCTATTTCCTTGCCAGAAACATTGCAGGTTTCAGGCCCGGAGGAAGCAAGTTCGGAACAATGCTTTCAGAGGCTTCAGGCAAGAAAAGCGAAATGGTTGACATCAAAAACTCCATTGCAATAGTGGTGATGTTTGTTAGAATTTATGCCTTACACAACAATATCCGGCTAAAGGGAACAGTAGAAAGAGCGCGGGCTATATACAAACTGAATGTCTTCAGCCGTGCAACCTACGACGAAGTTTTGTTTCAGTACAATTTCCTGATGACTTTGCGCCTGAAAATTCAGTTACAACAACTGGCTTCAGGATCAGAACCTGACAACCTGGTTGAAGTAAAGAAATTAACCGAAATGGAACAGTTTATACTGAAGAAAATTCATGCCGGCATCAATGAATTCGATGAGCGGCTAGGTGCAACATTTATGAGCGCTTATAAAGGATAATCGGGGGCTATATTTCCGAACTTCCTGAAAAGAACCAGACGAAACAGCAGATAAACATACATCGTTATCCTAACAATTCATGCTTATTCTCGACAGCGTTTCTGTATCTTTCAGTACGATATTTCTTCCATCGATACTAATAATCTCCTCATTGCGAAGCTCTGTCAGCGCCCTTACCGTGTTTTCTTCCGAAATCGCCGATAGTTCGCCCAGTTCGCGGCGGGTTATGCTTAGCTTGAAGCTGTTTGAATCATACAAACGTGACAAATACAACAGGCTTTCTGCCACCCGGCCGCGTATCTGCTTTTGATTCAGCGAAATAAGCTTATTCATAATGGTAGCAACAGAACTACCAAATGCATGGTTAAGCAGTTTCATGAAATGCTCATTCTGAAGATAAATCTGTTCAAGGGCCTCATTCTCAATCTGGCAGGTATGACAATCCTCAAGGGCTGAAACACTGTAAGGATAATCCGGCAAACCATAAACGGATGTCAGTCCGATATAGTTTGAAGGAATGAGGATATTCAGAATTATATTTCGTGAACAATGACCGCTGACAAACATCTTTGCATTACCATGAATAAGAATAGTAGCATTTTTTATTTTTGAACCCTGACGACAAATCGATTCATACTTCTTATAATATATATACACGGGTTCAAGCATCTCTTCCATACCCATCTCACGGGCCGTAAGATAAATATCGCATTTAAGCGGGCAATCAATGCACTTAACCGATTTCTCAATGCGCATATTCTGATGGAGTTAAAAAGTCGTGTGGTCAAAAATACATAAAAAAGTTGATTTAAATCAATGTCGTAAAACAGCAAATAATGAATAAAAGATTCAATTGAAATACTTTAGTTTTGACTGCTTTTTGCAGACCATAGTTATCTGCTGGAAACATTTCAAACAACTAAAAAATTAAGATATGCACGGACCTGCAGTCAAAATGGACGCCGATCATGCGGCGGCAAAAAAATCGAAACTGGGAGTAATATTATTTCTTGTTTACACATTGGTTTACAGTGGTTTTGTATTTATCGGTCTTATGTATCCCGAAGTTATGGGATTGCACATCATCGGCAAACAGAATGTTTCCATTGTGTATGGTTTCGGGCTTATTTTTCTGGCCATTGTTATGGGATTTATTTATAACTGGATTTGCACCAGGTATGAAGATGAAGCAACCGCTAACGAAAAGGAGAAACAGAAATGACATACGACGTATCTATCTGGGCTATAATAATTTTTGTCACTTTTGTGGCGGCAGTGCTTGGTCTGTCCTTTTTCTTTGCCCGTAAAACCAAATCGGCTTCAGGCTATTATGCTGCAGGTGGCAACATTCACTGGGGTGTTAATGGAATTGCTTTCGCCGGCGATTATCTTTCTGCCGCTTCATTTCTGGGAATTTGCGGAATGATAGCCTTTTCGGGCTATGATGGGTTTCTTTATTCAATTGGTTACCTTGCCGGATGGGTTGTTGCACTTTTTCTGGTCGCAGAACCGTTAAAACGCCTTGGCAAATACACCTTTACCGATGCACTTGATGCGCGGTTTAACTCAAAAGCCATTAAGCTTACTGCTTCAATCAGCACACTGGTAGTTTCGGTGTTTTACCTGATTCCTCAGATGGTTGGTGCAGGCGATCTGGTTGTACCACTGCTCGGGCTACCTCATTATGCGGGCGTTCTTATTGTTGGCTCAATTGTAATACTCATAGTTGCCACTGCCGGAATGACGTCCACAACCTATGTTCAGTTTATTAAAGGGGCGTTGCTGATATTTTTCTCAGTGATACTTACCGTTTACATTATCAACAATGGATTTAACCTCAACCCGGGTGCAGATTATCATAACTTTGTAAAAACAGGGGTTGTTTTTGAGGATGGTAAAATCATTGCAGTTTCTGATTCTACTTACACCTTAGGTGAAACAGCTACCATTGAGGATAAATACACATTTGTGAGCCTTGAGAAAGAAGGGGTTACCCGTTGGTTCAAACTAAGTGGTGATTCAACAATTCTCGAGGAAATGCTCTCCGTTTCATTGCTCGACAACGGCACAAAATTGTATAACGGAGAACCTAAATCAGCAGGCAAATTTTTTCAGGTCGGTCACCTCTCAAAAATAGTAGTAGATGGAGTTGAAGTAGAAAAAACCGGGCCTCTGGGACCTTTCGAGTTCCTCTCTAGCCTGGAAGATACTGAAGTTGTTAGGTTTACAAAGAAAGAAATTCCTCAGGCCAACACCACGGTGTGGTATCAGACCCATACACCTGGCGCTGATATGATAAAACCCTGACTTTTGCTGAAAATATCCAAAGATTCAGGTGCTACATTCTGGAGCAGACTCAATTTTCTGTCACTGATGCTCGCTCTTTTTCTGGGAACTTCAGCTCTGCCACACATTTTAATTCGCTATTACACAGTAGCAAGCCAGCGTGCCGCCCGAAAATCAACCATTTTAGCCATCGCAAGTATTGGATTCTTCTACATCCTTACATTGTATATGGGTCTTGGCGCAGCAGTTAACGGCGTTCTTGATGTGGAAAGCAGCAATATGTCAGGTCCTCTGCTGGCCAAATACTTTGGAATCGGCCTGTTCTCAATTATTTCGGCCATTGCTTTTGCTACTGTTCTCGGCACAGTAAGTGGACTAATTGTTGCTTCGTCAGGAGCCATTGCCCATGATTTTATGGATAAATTCCTCAACATGAAAATGGATGACCGAAGAAAAGTTAAAGCCGGTAAACTGGCTGCTTTTGGTGTGGGTATTTTTGCCATTGTTCTCGGAATTCTTTTCAAAGGAATGAATGTATCATTCCTGGTTGGCCTTGCTTTTGCTGTTGCCGCTTCTGCCAACCTGCCCTCAATCCTTTTCCTCCTCTTCTGGGAGAAAACCACAGCCAAAGGAATTGCATGGTCAATTGTTACGGGTATTCTATCATCGGTAACCCTTATACTTTTCTCGCCAACAATGTACGAAAAATACGGGCTGCCTCCTTCATCTGCCCTCTTCCCGATTGATAACCCGGGAATTATTTCAATACCACTGGCAACAATTGTGCTGGTTGTGGTTTCACTGCTCTCACAAAATGACAATAAGAAAAAGGTTGAGAATTACCATCATGATTAATTCTTTCAAATTGAATGGCAGGCAGCAATCACAAGCTGCCTGCTCTCTTTTTTAAATGTTTATTTTTCTGTCACGTCACAATGAAATCAATTTACCAATGAAGACAAAAACTTTCTTTTTCCTGATCTTAATGACCCTGCCATTCCTCATGCAGGCTCAGGTTAACACAGAGTCACAAAATTTCGGGATTAAATTCTCAGGGCTGGTAAAGAATGATTTCTTCAGAGATACCCGTGAAACATACACCATCAGGGAAGGCAATTTTGTTTTGTATCCAAAAGAAATTAACCCCGACTCCGATGGAAAAGACATCAATGATAAGTCCTCATTTAATTTTCTGTCGATTCAATCGAGAATAACTGCAAAGGCGACCGCTCCCGATGCATTCGGAGCAAAAACCAGCGGTGTAATTGAAGCCGATTTCTTTGGAAACGAAAATGCCGCATTTGCTGATGTCAACGGTTTCAGGTTGCGTCATGCTTATGTTAAATTAAACTGGCCAAAAACGGAGCTTTTAACCGGACAGTACTGGCATCCTTTATTTATTCCTGCCTGTTTTTCAGGGGTTGTCTCTTTCAATACAGGAGTACCGATGCAGCCATTTTCCAGAAATCCGCAAATCAGGTTAACACACAAACCCGGAAAAATAAGTTTAACTGCAGCACTTTCAGCGCAACGCGACTTTACCAGTCCCTCCGGATCTTCGGCATTAAGGTATTCTTCGTTGCCGGATGTTTCAGCCCTGATTTCGTGGGAACACTCCGATAAAAATAAGCAAAACGACATTATTGCCGGAGTGGTAGTAAATTATAAAACAATTCAGCCACTTTTATTCACCACCAAGGGTACTCAGAAGTTTGTGACAAACGAGAAAGTTAACGGGCTTTCAGCATCCTTGTTTATGCGCTATAAATCACCTGGATATACCCTGAAAATGCAGGGAATTTATGGTCAAAATCTTTATGATCTTCTGCAACTTGGTGGTTTTGCAGTACATGTTGTTAGCGACACAGCCCGAAACACGGTTGAATATACAACTATAAATACAGCATCTGCATGGGTCGAGTTTCAGACCAATGGAGATAAAGTTCAGTTTGGATTATGGGGAGGATATACACAAAACCTTGGTTCTGAGAAAAGTATTCTGAATTACTCAAACAAAGTGGATGGAACCGAGATTACTTCACGGGGAAGTAACATTAAATCTGTTTACAGAATTTCACCCAGAATAATCTTTTTAAGGGGCAGTTTCAATTTTGCCACCGAAATTGAACTCACAGGCGCAGCTTACGCAACTGCTGATGAAAACGGAAAGCCAAACCGGGATAATTTCGGAATTGTAACCGATGCTGAATATGTTCATAATTTCAGGTTGCTGTTTTCAGTGATTTATAATTTCTGATCAGCATTTCTGAATTTGAACCATTTTTGCACATCTGATGTTTAGCAACCTGATTTATCTACGAATCCATAATTTTACAGAAAATTTCCACTTCCAGTCAGCAATTGAATCCGGAGGATATCCAATAACCAAACTTTAAAATTAGCGCTAAAAACAAAATGAAAAAGACCTCAAAAGTGATTCAATTCGGCGAAAATGTTGAAGGATATAACATTCCGGTTCTGAATGAACGTGAAATCAGAGCCGCCGCAGGTCTGCTTTTTCTTATGATGTTCATCTCAATTATGGTGGTTATCCTTAAAGGTGATTTTCTGTTACTGAAATATGCCATAGTGATCTTCCTGACTGATATTCTTATCAGGGTACTGATAAATCCAAAGTACGCACCAACTCTGATACTCGGAAGGTGGGTTGTAAGAAATCAGACACCTGAATACGTTGGAGCACAGCAGAAAAAGTTCGCATGGATCATTGGTATTGCACTGGCTGTGACCATGTTTGTACTTCAGGTAGTAGTCAATTCTTTCAGCCCGATAACAGGTCTTATCTGTTTTATCTGTCTGATTTTCCTGTTTTTTGAGTCGGCATTTGGCATTTGTATCGGCTGTAAATTCTATTCATGGTTTTATAAAGAAAAAGCGCAATACTGCCCTGGCGAAGTTTGTGATGTAAAATCACGGCATGAAATTCAGAAAACATCTTTGATGCAGCTAATGATTGTGCTGACGTTTATCGCTTATATTGTTCTTGCTGTTTATTTCTTCAACGATGTGCTTATTGAGAAACCTTTTGATTTGTTTGGATTAGAGAAGCCTGCCCAAAGCTGATTAATGAGATTTTAGCTTCTCTCAGATATTATGCGGAATAATTCCTGCCTGAATACAATGTCATGGGATTGAATATTTATTGCCAAGAACTTAAAAGATAGTTTCAGTAAAGGAAATCAAGTGTTAAAGTCCGAAGAATTCAGTCAATAAGTGAAGAATTATGAACATCTGGCAATTACTGCTGTTCATCCATAAAGCTTAAAATTTCCAAAGCAGCAAAATCGCATATCACCTTTTAACGAAACGAAAAATGAAAAAAATATCACTTTTTCTTATAGCACTCTTTTTGGTTGCTATGATAGCCTGTACTCCAAAGCAAAATGAAACCAATCAAACTCAAACCCAGCTGCAAAATGAAGAGCCACAGCTAAATGAGCTTGTTGAGGATACTTCATTAATTGCTCCTGTTACCTCTGGTGAATTAATTCAGGAACAAACCACTACAGCTGTGGTGCTGAATCCTCCGCACGGACAGCCAGGGCATATCTGCGAAATACCTGTCGGAAGTCCGCTTCCCTCCTCTTCTGCAAAAACATCACCCGAAACTAAGAAAATCGAAACAGCTCCTCCCCCAAAGATTGCTCAACGTTTAAATCCTGCTCATGGAGAACCCGGGCATCGCTGTGAAATTCCTGTTGGAGCACCACTCGATACTCCGGCACCCACATCAACACCTTCTGCTGCCAGCAGCGGGTCATTCACTCCCACTGTTGAAAATGCTTCACGCCTGAAAACTGGTCAGAGATAAGAAAGCATAAGTCTTATTACTGTTAATGACTTTCGTTTCTATCTTAGACTGGCAATAATCCCCAAAAAAATAATTTATTTCTTCCTTATTGATTTTTATAATTATTTATGTCGTACTTTTGCGACATTAAAAATAAGCAATGAATAAATCAGAAAAATTTAACGAAACGCAAAAGGAACTTGCACGTTTTGCTCGTGTAATTTCTCACCCGGCCCGGCTGGCAATACTTCAGTATCTGGCCGGCACCAAAACCTGTATTTCAGGCGACATCTCCGATCACTTGCCACTGAGCCGTTCTACAGTTTCGCAACACCTTAAAGAACTGCGCAATATCGGACTTATCCACGGCGAAATTGATGGATTAAAAATCAATTATTGCCTTTGCGGAACAGAGATCAATCGTTTTATGGATATGTTCGGCAACTTTTTTGAACCAATCCGGAATGCTGAAATAACCTGCGAAACAAAACTTTAAAACCAAAAATTAACAATGAAAATCCTCATCCTTTGTACCGGCAATTCATGCCGCTCACAGATGGCCCACGGCTTTCTGCAATCTTTTGATTCAACCCTGACTGTTCATTCAGCCGGCACCGAAGCTTCGGGAAGGCTCAACCCCAAAGCCGTGGAGGTAATGAAAGAAATTGGCATCGACATCAGCCACCACACCTCCGATTCCGTTGACTTGTATCTCGGCGATGAATGGGATTATGTAATCACAGTTTGCGGCGGAGCCAATGAATCCTGTCCGGCATTCTTTGGCAAAGTAAAACACCGCTTACATATTGGTTTTGATGATCCTACGTTTGCTATTGGAACTGATGAATTTATTCAAAGTGAATATATTCGGGTGCGTGATGAGATCAAAGAAGGATTTTGGAAATTTTACAATGAACAATTGAAATGATTTGAAAATGATTTAATTTGAAGATTTGAAGATGATTTAATTTGAAAATGATTTGATTACCAATTTTCAAATTGCCAAATTGCCCCATCTTCAAATTGCCAAAATGCCCCATATTTAAATTTTCAAATTTTCAAATTACCAAATTGCCCCATCTTCAAATTGTCAAATTGTCAAATTAACACTATGAAATCAACAGAATTAAAACAGATAGTACAAGAAAAGTACGCCGAAATTGCGAACCAAAGGTTAAAGAAGGATTCATCTTCATGTTGCAATAGCTCCGGTTGCTGCGGAAGTGACATTGAAATCAGCATGATAGGTGATGAATACAAGGATATTGAGGGTCACAACCCCGATGCCGATCTCGGGCTGGGTTGTGGCATCCCAACGCAGTTTGCCGAAATTAATAAAGGCGATCATGTGCTCGACCTGGGCAGCGGAGCCGGTAACGATTGTTTTGTTGCCCGTGCAATTGTTGGCGAAACCGGCAAAGTTACCGGACTCGATTTTACAGATGCCATGATCACCAAAGCCATTGAAAACAACCGCAAACTTGGTTATACCAATGTTGATTTTGTGAAAGGTGACATCGAAGAAATGCCATTAACCGATAACACTTTTGATGTTATTGTTTCAAACTGTGTTTTAAATCTGGTTCCTGATAAGCACAAAGCTTTTGCTGAAATAATGCGGGTTCTAAAACCCGGCGGCCATTTCTGTGTATCCGATGTCGTTCTGAAAGGTAATTTACCTGAAAAACTCCGCAAAGATGCTGAAATGTATGCTGGCTGCGTTTCCGGAGCTATTGAAATGGGCCTCTATCTGGATATTATCTATGAGCATGGATTTACGAATGTAACTGTACACATAGAAAAAGAAATCGAATTGCCGGTTGCCGTTCTTGAAAACTATCTTTCGAAAGATGAAATAAATGGGTTCATAGCAAGTGGTTCTGGCATTTTCAGTATAACTGTTTCGGGATACAAAGAATAACTTTAAAAATTAGAAAGCAATGAGAAATGACACGGAAAATTTGATTGTAAAACTCACAATAGAGTTTGCATTGGACGTAATTGAATATGCTGAGCTGCTTGAAGATCAAAAGAAATATGTAGTTGCACGGCAACTCCTTAAGTCTGGAACATCAGTTGGAGCCAATGTTCATGAAGCTCAAAATGCCGAAAGCAAGGCAGATTTTATACATAAGATGAAGATTGCAGCAAAAGAAGCCGATGAGACAGAATATTGGATAACCCTATGCAATCTTGCAAAGAGTTATCCATCCAATGAACTGTTACACGAAAAAATCAAGACTATCATCAAAGTCATTTCTAAAATTATCAGTTCATCCAAATCTCATTAACCCATCTTCAAATTGTCTCATCTTTAAATCTTCAAATTGCCAAATCTTCAAATTGCCAAATCTTCAAGTTGCCAAATCTTCAAATTGTCAAATTGCCAAATTGCCCCATCTTCAAATCTTCAAATTGAATAATTTTCAAATCAATAAATATGAGTAAAATACAAGGAATGTCATTCTTTGACAGGTACTTAAGTGTGTGGGTTGCTGCCTGCATTGTAGTCGGAATTGCACTTGGCAAATTATTGCCGGTTATTCCCGAAACTCTTGGAAAGTTTGAATACGCCAATGTGTCAATTCCCATCGCAATCCTTATCTGGATCATGATTTTTCCCATGATGCTGAAGATTGATTTTGCAAGTGTGTCCAATGCAGTTAAAATGCCCAAAGGCCTGACTGTCACGCTTACGGTAAACTGGCTGATAAAACCATTTACCATGTTTGGCATTGCCTGGCTCTTTTTTTATGTGATCTTCAAGGCACTCATTCCACCCGATTTAGCGAAGGAATATATTGCAGGTGCTGTACTTCTTGGTGCTGCTCCATGCACTGCCATGGTTTTTGTGTGGAGCCATCTTACCAAAGGTGATCCGGCTTATACCCTGGTTCAGGTTGCTGTTAATGATCTTATTATTCTGGTGGCTTTCATTCCTATAGTTACTTTTCTGCTGGGCATCAGTGGAATAGCCATACCCTGGAACACGCTGATTCTTTCTGTCGTCCTTTTTGTTGTGATTCCATTGATTCTCGCCATGATTACCAGGCGCAGCATTATCAGGCATAAAGGCCAGGAATATTTCGACAATGTATTTATCAAAAAATTTACCAGTACAACCATTATCGGCTTGTTGCTTACGCTGATCATCATTTTCTCGTTTCAGGGAGATAAAATTCTTCAGAGTCCGCTCAATATTGCGCTGATTGCTGTTCCGCTGATTATACAGACATTTCTTATCTTCTACATTGCTTACACCTGGGCTGAAAAATGGAAACTACCGCATTGCATTGCAGCTCCTGCCGCAATGATTGGTGCCAGTAACTTTTTCGAACTTTCGGTTGCAGTTGCCATAGTGCTGTTTGGTTTAAATTCAGGCGCTACGCTGGTAACCGTGGTAGGAGTTTTGGTCGAAGTTCCGGTAATGCTTACACTGGTAAAAATCGCCAACAAAACAAGCTACAAGTTTGAAGGTAACTAAGAAATACTACTTTGGTATAATTGAGTTTTTGATCTATGAAAAACAAAATCAGGCATTTCAGTTCGCACGAAGCTTTTGATCTGCTTCAGTCCGGAGAGGCTGTATTGCTGGATATCAGGGATGAATACCTGCAGGGTTTCAAATGTATAGATGTGCCGGCAGTACTTCAGATTCCATTTGGTGAACTTGCTGAAAAGCTGCAAACCTGCCTCACGAAATTTTCTATATTTGTACCGATTCTGCAGGCATCAACAGCAAGAAAGGGGCTCAGATACTGATTGACGCAGGATTTTCGGAAGCAGGCAATCTTGCCGGTGGACTAATTGATTGGGAAAGACTTGGCTTACCCGTTTGTACCGATATCAAGGAACGCTTGACCGGCTCCTGCATGTGTCAGTTGAAACGCAGAGAAAAGAAACCCTGACGGACCGATGAAGTTTTTTATTCTGATGAAAAAACAAATGATAAAAATACTTCAGGCAGTAATTCTGATTGCACTTTTGGCAGGTATTTCCTGCAGTAAAAATGACAATGAATTACTGCCCGATGACGAAAATGCTCCCGGTCTGATTGACAGTCTGGTAACCCGCATCGATACGATCAGAGCCATGAAAGACACCACATCTATCACCGTTTATACCAATAAGTCAGATGTGAAAATTCAATGGTCAACCGATCATGGCACCATTCTCGGCGGAGGAAAAAGAATCGTTTATTATTCCGGCGAATGTTGTGTTGGCGGAAATACTGTTACCTGTCGGGTGACTTCTGCAGGACAAAGTTCAGAGAAATCGATAAAAATTCATGTAATATCTTACTTTGAAGAATAATGATAAATTGTGTTTTAAAGTATAGTGTACTGATTCTTGGGATTTTATCATTTTTCGATTCTTCTTCCTATGCTCAATGTTGCTCCGCAGGTAATCCGTTGGGTAGTGACCTTGATTTTTCAAACAAAGGAAAGAATTCTCTGTCAGCAGGCTTGACCTATCGTTATAGTTTGTCAGGAGACGTTTATCAAGGCAGCAAAAAAGTGGATATTGGCTTTGTGGAGAAGTCTGATTTCAATTACACGGAGTTTACCATCAATTATGCTTTAACCTCAAAACTATCCGTTAGAGGAGATATTGGATACTTTTTCAACAAGACGGAATATTACAACAATGGATTTGATCCTGCTAAAGCCAATGGATTGGGCGATCTTTCCCTTCTGGTGAATTACCAGTTACTTCAGCGAAGCAAAATCGGCACGCTTGCCATTGGCATAGGAACAAAATTACCGGTTGGCGTTTTCGATCAGGAGGTTGACAATGTAAAACTCCCCATCAATGTTCAGCCATCTTCAGGAAGCTATAAAGGCAGCTTTCAGGTATTCCATTTGAAAAGTCTTAATGTAAGAACTTCCGTTTTTTCTCTTGCTTCTGTTGAAATTGCTGCATGGATCAATTCCAGGAATTTCACCTGGCGCTATGGAAATGCTTACCTTTTTAATGCCGGAATTTCTTACAAGCCGCTTCCGAAGTTGAATACTTCTCTGGCTGCAAGGGCTGAGTTCAGAGGGCGGTCATACCGCGATGATGAGATAAAAGTTGAATCATCGGGGAGTAAAATTGTGTATATCAATCCTTCTGTAAACTGGAAAGCATCCAATAAAATCAGCATCAATGCCGGGGCACTGCTTCCGGTTTACAGGTATATGAATGGGATACAGTCGGGAAATACACTGGGAATCTATTTGGGTGGTATGTTTACCATCCGATAGCAAGTGTCGTAATCAAAACTATCCTCTTGCTATCCCGACTCTCCAGCGACAGAAATAATTTACTTTTTCCTGATTTTGTAGTAAATCCCAACTACAATAACGAGGATAGCAAGTATGAGCGCTACGCCCCATCCCATGCCGATTCCCCAGCCATGCATTCCTGAACCATCCATCGTAATTCGCTTTTTTAATGTTTATTATGCTTCCCTGAAATAAATGAAAGTTATTACAGGTTCATTTTGTTAAGATTCCGGTTAAAGAATGAAAAATGCTTTTTTTGTCAGAATTGCTAACACTACATCGAAGTATTAAGTGCATCTATAATCCTGTGCATTTCTTCCTGACTTTTTCCCATTCTGATCTGAAGTTTTTCAAATCCGGCCCTATTCTTTCCTTCGGCATATATCCGTTCATTATCAGGCAAAGTTTCAGGCTGTAACCTTAAACTACGAAATCTTGAAATCATTTTTTTCTTTATGTCTGAGGTTTTCATCGTTAAATAAGATTTAGGTTGTAACAGAATTGTTTCTGCAAAATTGACCATTTTAGTTCCTGAAATTATTACATAATTATGAATATTCTTTATAAATTTCATTGATTCTCGAGACCATCAAAAATAAGTCCTGCTAAGAAAAAAGAGGCTGTTCCATAAAAGAACAACCTCTTTGCAAGCACACCAGATTGATTAGTTTTTCACAGGAACTATAACCTTTTCAATAAACTCAACGCTTAGCTCAACCCTTCTGTTGCGGGTACGACCAGCAGCAGTACTGTTGTCATCAACAGGCTGGGTTAAACCATATCCACTGGCTGAAATGCGCTCAGGGCTTACGCCTTTGCCAATCAGGTAAACCGATACAGCTTCAGCACGGTCTTTTGATAGCGTCATATTCATTGCCTCGCCTCCAACATTGTCGGTATGGCCGCCAATAATCAGTTTATAGGTTGGGTTCTCATTCATTACTTTTACAACTGCATCAAGTATCGGATATGAAACAGGTTTGATGGTTGACTTACCAGTATCAAACTTGATTCCCTGCAATGCTTTCTGGAACAGGGTTTTCACCTCTTTTGTCAATTCAGGACAACCCTGATTCTCAACTGTTCCGGCAACTGTTGGACATTTATCCAGATAATCAGGAACGCCATCACCATCGGTATCGAGTGTACAACCAAATTCATCGACTGTTGCATTCTTAGGTGTTTGCGGGCATTTATCCAGATAATCCGGCACACCATCATTATCTTCATCAAGCGGGCAGCCAGATTCATCTACCTGAACCCCGGCAGGAGTATTCGGACATTTATCAAGATGATCCGCTACACCGTCATTGTCAGAGTCAAGAGGACAACCGTCAGCATCTACCTTAACACCAATCTCTGTATTTGGGCATTTGTCCAGATAATCAGGAACACCGTCTTTATCTTTATCGAGCGGACATCCGAATTGATCAACTGCTACGCCGGCAGGAGTGTTGGCACATTTGTCAAGATAATCAGGAACACCGTCGCCATCAGCATCTAGAGGGCAACCATCAGCATCTACTACAACTCCGGCCGGAGTGTCGGGACATTTATCCAATCGGTCAGCAACACCATCGCCGTCGGCATCTCTCTTCTGACCAAAATTAAAGGTCAGTCCGACTGAATGGAACAAAAAGGCATCGTTTGAATTTTTTACGATTCCATCTCGCTCATCACTAGATGAATACATAAAAGTTTCCTGAAGATTTAGCGTCACTGCTTTGCCCAAACGCATATTCAAGCCAGCACCAAATGATGGTGCGGCGAAATCAAATTTCTCATTGTGCTTGGTATCGGTCAGTGTATTTGCAAACATCATAACACCGCCTCCGGCAAATAAGTAGGGACGGAACAGATAATCAGCACCAATCAGGTTAAGCCTGAAATTGATGGTTCCGGTAGTCAATTGGTGTTTGAAACGACCAAGTTCATCCATATGGCCTGTTTCACCTTTGGTTAAAAGGAGAGAAACATCAAGCCTGTTGCCGAGAAAGCGTGTAAATGAGAGACCTCCAAAACCATAGAAAGCCTGTTGGGTTTTGTAAAAGCTATTCCCCAGATCTCCGTTGTACTGAATGGCGCCGCCATGTAGTCCAACGTTCCATCTTTTGTCGGCCGTTTGCGCATTAATACTGAGCGCAAACACAAGACCAACAATTACAAAAAATAATTTTTTCATTTTGTCAGATTTAGTTTAATTATTGTGGTGTGAAACTTCAACAAAGGTCAGACCCTATGACAATATATAAGTTGTATTATTATGAATATAAATTGCATGATTCACACCTTGGGGTCTCAAACGACAAACCACGGGTCATTTCCTGACAAAATCAGGACATTACAGTTCTTTTTGATCCAAAAAAAGCTCAGAGAAGCCCTATAAATGCCTTAAAACGGAAGCATAAACAGAAAAGCAAGAAAATGGAGAGTACTTCCTGCCAGCACAAAAAGGTGAAATATCAGGTGAAATAGCCTTTTGTCTTTACGTAAATAAAACAACGCTCCTATCGTATAAGTGAAACCTCCGGAAGCCAAAAGCCAGAGGGAAACAGTTGGCATTTTCTCAATAACCGGACTAATGACAATAATTACAAGCCATCCCATAGCAACATAAAGCCAGGCTGATAATTTCCTGTATCTGGTTTTATAAAACCAGAGTTTGTAAACGATCCCTCCTATTGCCAGTGCCCAGATCAATCCAAACAATGTCCAGCCAAGCGGACCGCGCAAAACCGTAAGAGCCAGCGGCGTGTATGATCCTGCAATAAGCACATAAATGGCCATATGGTCAAACTTATTCAGCAGGTATTTTAGCCGGGGATTTGAAGTACCATGAAAAACCGTGGAAGCGATATACAACAACAGCATGGAAGTGCCGAAAATGCTGAAACTCACAATGTGCCATACATTCCCGTAAATGGCGCTAAAAACCACCAGAAGAGCAATTACCGCTATCGCAACCGGAATACCAACCGCATGTGAAATGGTGTTGGCCACTTCTTCCTTCTTTTTCTGATCGCGTGTAAAAACCAGTTTCCTTTTGCGTGAGGGCAGTTTCATAATTATTTTCTTTCTTATTTATGATCGGATTAACTGCAAAGTTGATAATTCTGGTATTTGTAGAACAAAGTTAAAGTATAATCTGCATTCTCAACCAAGCATCCTATAACTATTCACTGCGGGTTTTAAAAAGGAAAGGTCACTTCTTTTTCAATATTACAATCCGTGGATGTGCATTTTCCAACAATTCAAATCCGTACTTTTTAGCAATAAAATCAAATGTAAAGTTGTGATAGAATGAAACATGAGTTACATCTCTTGCATAACTCCAGTCTTTAAACGCTTCATGCGAAGTCCATTTTTGGGTCATCACAAAAAGGAAAGCATCCTTTTTAAGCAGTCCCGAAATTCTGGAAATATCGTTTGCCGGCGTGTTAAAATGTTCGAAGCTTTCCGTGGCAAATATAAAATCGTATGTTTTTGTTTGAAGATCAGGAAAGAAGTATGGATCATAAACATCGCAGTGAATGCTCCGCTGATCAAGCAACAGATGTAAAGTTGGAGCGGGACCGCAACCAAAATCAAGTCCTGTCATTTCAGAATTAATGTACTCCAGCGCGGGCACAATGATCTGGTTCAGGTAATCGACATACCCTGGATTATGAATGCCATTGTCGTGCTGTTCGTATCGGAGTTTCTCCTTTTCGTGCGGAAACCTGTGTTCAGGATTTGCAAATATCAGACTACAGTTTACGCAATGATGATAACCACGTCTGTCTGGCCCGGCCAAAATCTGCAGAGCTTTTGAATTGTGACACAACGGACATTCGTATTCCATCGGATAAGATTCTGGTTAGAATCAATTAATTTTTCTCAACATCTGAATTCAGATGCAGCTTAAAATCAGAGGTATTATGAAAAGTGAGCGAGGGATATGTGTCTTTCATTACCTTAATGATCCAATCCCCTTCGGCTAGAAAGACCGGGTTGTCATCCTTATCGAATGCCACTGAGCCCGACTTTCGAAGCATAAATTTCTCCATCTCTTTTTTGTCGGTTGAGGTTACCCAACAGGCTTTGGTGTATGAAAGGCTGGCAAAGTTGCATTTGGCGCCATACTCATGTTCCAGCCTGAATTTTATAACATCATACTGCAGTTCACCCACAGTGCCGATGATTTTTTTATTGCCTGCCGGAACAATAAACAGCTGCGCCAGACCTTCACCGGCAAGCTGACGAACTCCTTTATCGAGTTGCTTTGAGCGAAAAGGATCTATATTAATTACTTCGCGGAGGATTTCCGGAGAAAAACTCGGAATTCCTTTAAACATAAGGCTTTCGCCTTCGGTAAGGGTATCACCGATGGTAAAATCACCGTTGTCATAAAGTCCAACCACATCACCGGGCCAGGCTTCATCAATAATACTTTTGGCATTGGCCATAAAGCTGGTGGGTGATGAAAAACGCACTTTCTTAGCCAAACGACTGTGGTGGTAAAATTTATTGCGCTCAAATTTGCCTGAGCAAATCCGCATAAATGCAATACGATCGCGGTGGTTGGGATCGAGATTGGCATGTATTTTAAAAATAAATCCGGTCAGCTGCTCTTCATTGGGCTCTACCACCCTGCCCGAAGCTTCCACTTTTCCGGGAGGAGGAGCTATTTCAACAAAGGTGTCGAGCAACTCTTTTACCCCGAAATTATTCAGTGCGCTGCCAAAAAACAATGGCGCCATATAACCTTCACTATAGAGGCCAAGGTTGAAATTTTCATAAAAATCACCCACAAAACCAACCTCATCTTTGGTTTTGGCTATCAGATCAGCACCCGCAAAATCAATAATTGACTGCGAGTCAAGGTTATCATTTTCAATAATATCTTCAGGAATATTGGTCTTATCGGGAAGAAAAAGGCTGACACTCTTGTTGTAAATATTGTAAACTCCTTTAAACTTGCTTCCGGAACCTATAGGCCACGTATAAGGACTTACGGCAATATTCAGTTCTTTCTCCAGCTCGTCTATCAGATCGAAAGCATCACGGCCCTCGCGATCCATTTTATTCAGGAAAATCATCACCGGAGTGTGTCGCATACGGCAAACTTCCATGAGCTTGCGGGTTTGCTCTTCAACACCTTTTACTGAATCCACAACCAGAATAACGCTGTCAACGGCAGTAAGTGTGCGATAAGTATCCTCTGCAAAATCCTTGTGACCGGGAGTATCCAGGATATTCACGCGAATATCTTTGTATTCAAAAGCCATCACTGAAGTAGAAACAGAAATTCCCCTTTGACGCTCAATCTCCATAAAATCGGAAGTTGTGGTTTTGCGGATTTTGTTGCTTTTCACAGCACCGGCGGTTTGTATGGCGCCACCCATAAGCAGAAGCTTTTCGGTGAGTGTGGTTTTTCCGGCATCAGGGTGGCTGATGATGGCAAATGTTCTTCGTTTGTTAATCTCAGTTTGCAGACTCATAAAATACAACAGTAAAACCAGCAGTACCGGTCATCTTTAAAAAAGTGTCTTTGTACGGAAAGTGCAGCAGAGCAATTGATTAATGACGTGCTGCGAACGCCACCCGGACGGGAAATCATGGTGGTGTGATACCGCTTAAATTCTGTAAAAACAATGCTTCACATGATGCGGCAAAGGTAAAGAAAAAATCAAAGCCTGTTTGTATTGATGAAAGTGCAGCAAATCCCGAAAATCTTCCTGCCGCCATATCTCAGATAATCGTTGCTAAAAGAGGCCACCAAAGCTCCAAAGCTCCAAAAAACACAAAATTTAGGTATTAATTTTTTAAAAGAATATTTAACTTTGCTAAATGATAACACTAAATTCCAAAAACAACAAAGAATACAAAATTTGGGTACAGACAATTTATAAGAAATGTCAAAAGCTAGTAAAGATGCCAACTAATTACCAACATTCTAAATTCCGCAATAAAAACTTCACTCCTATTCCTAAAGAATTGGATGAAATAGGGAAATTAATAGTTGATGCAGCATACGCTGTGCATAAAAATTTAGGACCAGGTTTACTTGAGAAAGTTTATGAGGTATGCTTTTGTCATGAATTGACAAAAAGAGGTTTGAAATCACAACAGCAGGTTGAAATACCGATTGTCTATGATAATCTTGTCTTTGAAGAAGGACTGAGATTGGATGTTCTGGTTGAAAGTGAAGTTATCTGTGAAATTAAAGCAGTTGAAACCGTGAATCCTTTATGGACATCTCAATTAATCAGTCATCTGAAACTTACCAATAAACGTCTTGGCTATTTGATCAATTTTAATGTTGAGAATATTGGTTCGGGAATAAAAAGGATTGTCAATTAAACGAAAAAATCAAAATTATTTAGTGCTATTAGGTGTTTTGGAGTTTTGGTGGCTAAAGAAAAAATCAGAATATTTAGTGCTATTTAGTGCTTTGGAGTTTTGGTGGCAAAGAAAAACGATTATTCCAGCCGTTCATCATTGTCGGTTGAAGCAAACAAAAAGGTAAATTTGCAGCCCAAACAATAATTAAACATGTCAGAAATATTAAAACTTCAGCCTTCAGAGGCTTTTCAGAAAATACAGGATGGCGCTGTATTCATCGATATCATTGATGAAGAGGGTTTCAGCGTTGTTGCATACGATGGAATTGAAACTACTCAGGTTACCTTGCTTCAGTTGCTCGAAAAAATTCAGTGGCTCGACAAAGTCCCTACTTACATTACAGGTGGTTATGATGAAGCCAGCGGCTTTAAGGCAGCCAATTTATTATTCCATCAGGGATTTGAGAATGTCGGCTATGTAGCTGGTGGTGTTCAGGCATGGTTCCAGGATGGATTTCAGGTAAAATACAATGTCAGTGGAGGTTGCAGCACCGGAAGTTGCAGCACATCAAGTTGTGACACTGGATTTGATGATGAAGAATCAATGGGTGGTTGCAGTGGATGTTCCTGTGGTCATTAATCCTTAAGTGAGCTTTTATAATTAATTTCTGCTAAAAATCTGAATACCAGAGTTTGAGTGAATAACCTCTGAACTCTGGTATTTGTATGTTATCTATTGAAATAAGGGCTTTTCAAGCTAAATAACTAAGCTAGTTAACTTATCTTCAAATCGTCAAATTATTGAATTTTGAATTGTTGAATTTTCAAATCTTCAAATTGGCTAATCATCAAATTCCAAGTTCAACCTGAAAAACCAGCAACAGATTATTTTTCCCAAAAACAGCAGAATTATAAGATTCCTGAGTACGATAACCTACAAACCCCTGAAATTTGGTAAGGTGTTTTCGTACATATTTATTGACGCCCAAAAGGTAATAGCTGTCTCGCATGGCTACGTTTTGTACCTCCTTATCGGGATTTACCACTGAATAGCGGGCTGCAATTTCCCAGTAATTTCTGAAGGTATAACTCAGTTGAGTGTTCACACCAAAACCGGTAACTGCATATGATTTAAGAGTTGAATCAGAAGAATAGGTGAAAGCCGACTGTTGAGATGCCCGGCTGATGTATTCTGAATATAGAGCCCATCCATTATATTTGACCACGGCATCTGCAAAGAAAGAGGTAAAATCGCGTCCTTCATACAAAGTTGTACCTATGGTTCCGCGGGTACGCCAGGCATTTTCATCGTAAGAATAACCGGCAGAGAGCGCAACTTTTGGCGATGGTTCAAACTCTAAATCGCCTTCCGAGAAATCGCCGTCTTTTTTAAACCTTCCCAACGGAAGTACTTCCAGCCTGGCAGTGTACATGAGTCCGGGGTCGGTTTTCAACTGATTGCGGCCATCTCCCGATGAAATGGCTCCTTTAAGATTGTAGTCAATACCAGCAAGCTTGTCGCTGTAATATGCAAACAAACCAAAATCGCGGTCAAGCGTAAAATTGGCATTCACATTTGAGCGATCATAAAATTGCTGTTGTCCACTGCTGATGATGCGTTGGCGGTTTCCTGGAAGTTTGCCCTGGCCAAATCCAAGATAAAACTTCGGATTGAAATGATAATAAACCATTGCATCGCGCACCACATTCGGAATATGGGTATTGTCCCAGTCCTGATCACCACGCGAGAACGACAATTGAAGGTAATAAGTTAGTTTATCTCCGAGAATATATCCATCAAATCGGAGGCGTAGTCGACTAACCCGGGCTTCAATATCTTCAACACTCAACTCTTCGTTAAAATTAAAAGCCACCCGGTTTTGCATGCGCAACCTCAGATTTACCCCGAATGTACTGTCTGGCGCATTGAATCCCAATCCTTTACGGAATGAAATCATAGCCCTTTCGTCAATTTCGGTTTGAGCATTAAGGCTTGTAAAACTGAAAATGAAAAATGAAAAAAGAAATAGAAGTCGCTTTATCATAGTAAGGGAATTGAAAAAATCAGGCAAAAATACACAATGGAAGTTAATAAACAATTAATGTATTTAAAGATGTGGCTTTGGGTGGCTGTTCAACAGGAAGACCTGTAAAATTGAAAACATCTTGATTGGGAATAAAAATGTTTTAAGCATGAGGGAGGCCAATAAATAACCTAACAAGTCTTCTTCGGTCTTGTTAGGTTTAGAAATAATGCATCTATTAACAATTAGTGCATTAAACTGGCCTGTAATGGTTCTTTAGCAGGAGATCTGACAAACGGAAGCATCCTTGATAGAACAAGAAGACCTAACAAGTTAATAGAAAACTTGTTAGGTCAGATTCTTTTAAAATCAAGAAGATAAGAAAGTCTTAGCCGATTTAATTAAACGTAGGCAAAAATGAATGATTCTTCGAATATTTCATCATCTGCCCTGTATAATCCTCAGGATATTCAACTTTCACATCCGCAATTTTTCCGTTTTCCACTACAGGAACAAACACCGGGTTGATAAATCCACCATAAGGTGCCAGATTCAGTTTACTGAAGCGTGCAAGAACTTCTGTGTGTAGCGCCTGATTTACCTGAACTGCATATTTTTCAACCAGATCGCGACCGGCAGCATAATCTCCTTCCGATTTGATCCGCTGAACCTCTGCCAGCATTTGACCGAAAATCTTCTGCAATGCCTTATGGTCGTTTACCTTAACATAGGTTTTGCCATCCCTGACCAATTTTTCAATTACATTGGCATCTTTACCCAATTCATAACTCCAGGCAGCAATCAGCTGACGGCAACGCATGTGGGCCTGCTCAATGGTTTTTCCCGGCTCAATTCGGGTAAGCTGGGTAATGAGCCCGTTACGGATGTAGCTGTTGTACTCGGCTTTATACACGCCTTCATTGTCGAACAAACCAAGTTCTATCATTTTAGGATCCGCCATGTAATAAAGTGCGAACAGATCGGCACGGACTTCTTCAAGCGGCGATCCGTAGTTTTTCAGTTCATCGCCGCGGGTGCCCGGTAAAAGCTGGCCCGAGCCATGTCCGAGACACTCATGCAGATCAGTATGCAGATTGCTGGCCAGACTTCCGTACTTTTTCGCCAGATCAATCTCTTCAGCCGAGGAGGCAAACTCCTCAATCATGCCATTTCCCAATGCAGCCTGATCGTAAGCATAAGTAATGTTCTCGATGGTAACCGATTTTGAACCATGTTCTTTGCGAATCCAGTCGGCATTGGGCAGGTTGATGCCAATGGGTGTGGATGGATAGCAATCACCGCCCAGCTGAGCTGCGGTAATAACTTTTGCAGAAACGCCCTTCACTTCAGTTTTTTTGAATCTCGGTTCAACCGGGGAGTTATCCTCAAACCACTGCGCATTCCGGCTGATGGTTTCGGCACGTTTGGTTGCTTCCACATCTTTAAAATTCACCAGACTTTCCCAGGTAGCTTTTAACCCCATTGGGTCGCCATAAATTTCAATAAATCCGCTTACAAAATCGATATGAGAATCCATATCCTTGACCCAAAGCACATTGTATTCATCCCAGATGGTAAGGTCGCCGGTTTCGTAGTACTTTACCAATGATTCAATTACTTTTTGCTGATGAGGATTTTCGGCAACTCCGGCAGCCTTGTTCAGCCAATAAATCACCTGTTCAATGGCTTGTGAATACAATCCGCCGAGTTTATAAACTTCTTCACGGATAATGCCATCGCGCTTCACCAGTTTGCTGTTCAGTCCGAATGAGATCAGGGTGTCTGATCCGTTTTTAATTGCATTGTTTTTGAGCGTTTTGTAGAATTGTTCTGCTTCCATTTCGGTAACTCCATCATAAAAATTGCAGGCAGAGTTAAGCAAAAGGTCTTTACCGGCCTCCTGACTTACGGCCTTTGGGGCAATATTTTCATCAAAAATCACAGGGATAATCTCAGCGATAAATGCTTCCATTTCCTGACCTTCACGAAGCGGGAAATTACCGGTGGTGGTTTCCCTGATCAATGACTCAAAGTAAGCCTGGCTCACCTCCGGATAAAATTTGTCTTTTGAATAGTGATGATGAATGCCATTGCTGAACCAAACACGTTTGGTGTAAACCATAAACTTCAGGAAATCATCTGAATTACGGTCACCCTGGTAATTATCTGCAATGTTTTCGAGTGTGCGGCGAATGGCCAGATTGTATTTGTAGTTCTGATCGAACAGAATATCGCGTCCGGCAATAGCTGCCTGACTAAGGTAATACACCAGTTCTTTCTGCTGAAGCGTCAGTGAATCAAAGCCCGGGACCTGATACCGCATAATTTTCAGGTCGGCAAATTGTTCGAGCAGGAATTTGAATTCTTCCGGTTGGTTTTCTTTGGATGAGCTCTGTGTGTGCGCCGTGGAATTTAAAAGTATCATAGTAAACAGAATAAAAGCAAAACGTTTCATATTAACAGAAAAGTTTGGGTTTGGTTAGGCAGGAACTTTAAATTTCAATGGTTTTTCAAGCACACTGAAAATTAAAAGGCAAATTTCGTAAAATAATGCAAATAATGAAAGACCAAAGAAATAAGAAATGGGTGGGCTTTAGACTTGTTTTAGAATTCATCTATCCATCAGGTTGAATCAACAAAGCCATATCATTCAACATACATAAACTTATAACAAAACCCGATAGAATTGGAAATAATAAATATTTCTGTCAGTTATACAGGATAAATACATAAATTCGCTGGAGATTTGATGTAAAATGATTCAGTAAAGAAAACCCTCAATCTTATGAAAAATATAATTTTTGCATTTATTTTGAGCTTTTCAGGTTTAATTTCTAATGCACAGGAAGGCTTTTACAAAACATATCCATTCTATAACCGCACTGAAAAGATTATGGTGTTCGCATGGGAAGATGGTTATACCATAGCAGTTGTTGCAGCTAAAGACACATTTTGCTTATCAATAATCAGGACTAATCTTGAAGGTGATACGCTCTGGACTAAAGATTATGATATTGGCTTCTATTCGACTAAGGCAAATCTAAATGGAACATCTGATGGTGAAGGCAATATTTATTTAAGTCTTACACAAACAAACAAAAACCTTTTAAAAATAGATCAAAACGGAATTATAGTTTGGTTTAAAGACTATCCGTTTCTACAACATATAATTAAATATGGCAATGATTTCCTTTGGGCTATCGCTAACACTGGGGGAGAAAGTCTATATAAAATAAACCCGAATACCGGAGATACATTGTGGAAGTCACAACCTTTTGGCAGCGCAGGCTTCAATACCTCTATGGCCATAAAACAAAATGGAGATATAACTGTAACTACTCAACATTATTCAGGTAATATGTCTTTTGTAAGAGTTAATACTTTACCTGTCGATTCTAGCGCATTTTGTTCGGTTGTTTTACCAGAAGTCCACGACGTAAATATCAGTGACACAAAATATGTCGGAGATGAATTAATAAGCGTAGGCTATAAACCATCTATAAATAATACTCCATATGATAACAATCATTTTTACAGGTACCTTCCCAATGGCACTATTCACTCCTCAAAAATCATGGAATATGGCTGTGTCGCTGCATATACAGTGAGTTTTGTGATTAATCAAAACAATCAATTGGTTGCTTTAGGTTACTGCCTTACTGGATGGGATTCTGAAGCAGTATTGCAATGTTTGACATTAGATTTCGATAAATTATGGAGTAAACGATTTGAAAATATATACTGGTATCAAAATATTGAACTTTGTGAAGATGGGGGCTATATTATCTCTCTTGTCACCAACGGGCCCGATGGAGTCCAGCCTTGTCTTATCAAAACCAATATTGAGGGAAATTATGTTAATAATTCTGCCTTAAGGGCCAACTCAACTATTTCAGTATATCCAAACCCGGCTTATGAAATGGTTAATTTTGATGGCAATATTCTTTTGCAAGGGACAATTACGATCTATGACGTATTAGGTAAGTCCATAATCACGATAGAAATGAATGAGGGCAAAGCAACATGGGAAACTTCAACGATAAAGAAGGGCGTGTATATTTATCATTTCATATCCTCAAAAGGAATAAAAACAGGCAAAATACTGATAAATTAATATTGCTCCAGAGAATTGAGATTCTAATTTTTTATTTTTTTAACGTGAGTCTAACATCAATTGGGCTCTTACAATACCATGAACAATCATATTTAGCGTAATGATTAGAGAGCACCGAGCGGGGAACGTAATAATTGTTTTGCAAATGTTCATTGTTCCCAGTCTCCAGGTCTCCCAGTCTCCAGGTCTCCCAGTCTCAATCTACTCCTCCGCCTGAATCAACTGGAAAGCACCTTTGGTAAGAAATTTTGTTCCTGCACCAAAAGCATCCGTATTTTTTAATTCGGTATATCCATGCATTGTGCGTCCCGGAAAAATCTCCGCTTTCCTGAAATGATACCCATCCTCAGCCACCTTATCAAGCACCAGACTATAAAACCTTCCATCAACATCAATAATAGCATTTTCGGGCAAACAGCTCACTTTATAATCTTCAACTGCAACATTTGCCGTCAAAAACATACCGGGCAAGAGCACTTCTTTATATCCACCGGTAATATTGACAATTACACCAGCCAAACGTTTCTGCTTATCAACCTGTTTTGCGATATTGCCAACAACACCTTCAAACGTGAGGTCAGGTCTGTCAGGAAGCTGCATATGAACGGCCTGCCCTTTTTTCAGATAGGAGATATCCTTTTCAAAAACTTCTATCCTGGCGAGCAACACACTGGCGTTTACCAATTCAACAGCCTGCGCATCATTATTCAGCCATTGCCCTTTAGTGACAAGAATAGCCGAAACAGAAGATGCAAAAGGTGCTCTTACAATTATTCCTGAACTTATGTTGCCTGAATTAAGCTTTTCAGGATCAATCTGCATTAGCTTAAGTTTTTCTTCTGTGGATTTCAATTTGGCAAATACCATCATATATTCTGTTTCGGCCTGCAGGAAATCTTTTTGTGAAGAGACATTCCCTTCTGCCAGTTTTTTCAGTCGTTCATAAACCGACTGAAGATTTTTGGCCTGACTCAATGTTTCCAGATAATCCTGTTGCATATCAAGGAAATCAGGATTGTCAATACTGAACAGCCGATCACCTTTACTCACCGATTGCCCAGTAACAACAAATATTTCTGAAACCTTTCCACCATAATAGCTGCCGATTACCATTTTATTCTGCTCAGGGACATCCACATAACCAGTACCGGTCACAAAATGATGAAAAACAGTATCGACAATTGAACCGAGCTGAATATCTGCGCCTTCAAACTGATCGGTAGTCAGAACAAGGGAAGCCTCCTCAGTTATGTCAATGGCTTCTCCAGTATCCTTTTCAGTCGATTTGCAGGAAGATAAAGCAAGGATTATAATTACCAATGAAACAAAAAAGCCGATACCAGCCAATTCAGTAAAATTGTTCGTGGTTTGTCCGATTGATTTTATCAATGTTTTCATGATCTGATTTTTAAAAGTCATTAAAATGCCAGGTGATTAATTTCGATTACAGTAAGATTGTGTGCATGCAGAGAATGGAGATAATCCATCTTCATTCTGATGGCATTTTCAATTGCCTGCAGGTATTGAAATGAATTTATAGCACCCGATTCGAAGGATAAGTTTGCAGCATTTCTGATTTCATTGGCCAATTCCAAACCCTTGCCAGTGTAATAATCAAGCTGCATTTTCTTACCTGCCAGTTCCTGCATTAATTGCTCCCGTTTGCTTTCTATCAGCACCATCTGATTGATTCCCTGCTGTTGTATTGCCTTTGACTGCAGGAACTTTGATTTTGCAGCCGCCCGTTTTTCAGGGAACCAGAGCGGGATTCCAAGTCCGATTTGAAAACCATTATACACTTTAGACTCCGGACCTTGATCCGTCCCTAAAAAATATTCCAGTTGCAGATCAGGATAACCTTTATAACGTTCAACTCTGGCCTGCGATTCAGCCGCTTTCGTGTTTAATTCATAAAACTGTTTGGCAGCTGAAATCATCTGATTATTCGTCAATAATTCAGTGGGCTCATAATTGGTACTTTCAATTGAAAAAGCTGAATCTGACTGCAACAGTGCCTTTAACCTTGTTTTTGCAGCTGAAATCTCATTTTCAGTCTGATTAAGCTGTAATGAAGTTTCCTGTTGCTTAGCAGTTGCTGACAAGTAATCAAGTTTACCGGTACCTCCCAATTCAAAATTTCTTCGGGCAGCTTTGGCAATCGCAGTGTAATTGCTGTCAAGTATCTGATATTCCTGCTTTACAAGGTTCAGATAGACTATTTCAAAATAGGCTTTTTTAACCTCTTTAACTATTGAATTAATTTCACGATCCAAAAGATAACCGCTGATTTCGGAATTAAATTCCGCTTCTTTCCTCTGAGCAGTGTAAACACCCGGAAATTCAATAGATTGCTGCAATCCCCATACTTTCAGCGGCATGTTGCTTTCAGCAATGTTATTCTGGTCAATATTGTAGTAAACCATAGTCTTTTCAGGATTAAACGCAGCTTTTTTCATCCATTGGGAACTCTCAAGTTCAAAAGAAGCGGCTTTCACACCAGCATTATTTTTAACGGCAATTTCAATCGCATTATCAAGACTAAGTTGCTGAGATTGTGCTGATAGAACAGGGAATAAAAATAGAAGTATAATCAATATTACACCCGGCTTTGGCAGACTGATTTTTTTGCGGCGACGTCTGGGTGTTTCAAACAAACAAAACAAAACAGGGAGCACAATCATGGTTAACAATGTTGCAGTAATTAATCCCCCAACAACCACAGTCGCTAGCGGACGCTGCACTTCGGCACCTGCAGAAGTTGAAACAGCCATTGGCAGAAAACCCATTGCTGCGGCTGAAGCAGTCAGTAGCACTGGTCTAAGCCTTTCACTTGTGCCTCTGATAATCAGTTCGCGAATATCTTCCACCCCTTGCTTTCGCAACTCTTTAAAGTGTTCGATAAGTACAATTCCATTAAGAACAGCAATTCCAAACAATGCAATAAATCCAACACCTGCCGAAATACTAAATGGCAGATCGCGCAACCAGAGCAACCAGATTCCACCCACAGCCGACAATGGGATTGCAGTATAAACCATAAATGCCTCACGCAACGAGCCAAAAGCCAAATGCAACAAAGTAAAGATCAGCAATAAAGCGATGGGAACGGCAATCATTAATCGGGTGCGTGCACTGCGCAGATTTTCGAACTGTCCGCCATACTCAACCGAATAGCCTGCCGGAAGATCAATATTAACATCGATCAGTTTTTGAATATCCTTCACAACAGATTCGAGGTCGCGTCCCCGGACATTTACGCCAACCACAATCCGGCGACGTGTATCATCGCGCGAAATTTTAGCCGGTCCACTTGAAAAAGTCACATCTGCCAACTCACTCAATGGCACCTGTCCGCCTGCAGGCAAAGGAACAAAAGTGTTGCGCAGGTGCTCAATGTCATCCCGGAAAGCTTTTTCATATCTGATAACCAGATCAAAGCGCTTCTCCCCTTCAAAAATTTCACCGGCTTTTAATCCGGCAAAAGCCATGGATACCACCTTATTTACATCATCAATATTAAGTCCGTATAAAGCCAGTTTTGTTCTGTTGTAGCGAATGTTCATTTCGGGCAAACCGGCAGTTTTTTCAACAATTACATCCGATGCTCCATCCACCGGCTCAATCAACGATTTGATACGGAGCGCGGTTTTGTTCAGATAATCGAGGTCTTCGCCAAAAACCTTTATGGCCACATCTGCTCTGGTTCCGGTAATCAATTCATTAAACCTCATTTCTATGGGCTGTGTAAACTCATAATCTATTCCCGGTATCACCAGCAATGCCTCTTTGAATTTATCAGCTAGCTCATCTTTGCTTTTTGCTGTCACCCACTCTTTGCGAGGCTTAAGTGTAATGATGATGTCACTTTCTTCCATTGACATGGGATCTGTCGGCACTTCGGCTGCTCCGATACGGCTGACGATCTGATCAACTTCAGGAAATTCTTTAAGTATCTTTTCAATACGGGTGGTCAATTCAATGGTTTTGCTCAGCGATGTCCCGGTTTTAAATACCGGCTGAATTACAAAATCACCTTCATCAAGTGTTGGAACAAACTCACCACCCATGCGTGAAAAAATAAATCCGCTGTAACCAAGCAATAAAACTGCAGAAATAATGACAAATTTCTTGTGGCTTAGTGCCCAGGTTATTGAAGGCTCATAAGCTTTATTCAGCAAAGCAAGAAATCTGGTGGATATATTATTTTTGTACTTAGCAGGTCTGAGAAACATTGACGAAACTACCGGTACATATGTAAATCCAAGAATCATTGTGCCCAACAATGCAAAAGTAAAAACCTGAGCCATCGGCCGGAACATTTTCCCTTCAATTCCAGACAAAGACAGAATAGGAATAAATACAATGATTATAATGAGCTGCCCGAAAACTGCAGAACGGGTAAGTTTCTTGGTTCCTTTCAGGGTAATTTTGTCGATCATCGACTGACGTTCTTCGCCATGCAGCTTCATAATTTCTGAACTGTTTCTGGTAATCTGAAATGCGATGAACTCAACAATAATTACTGCGCCATCTATTATAATTCCAAAGTCGATGGCGCCAAGGCTCATAAGGTTAGCATCAACGCCAAAAACATACATCAGCGAAAGTGCAAAAAGAAGACTCAGCGGAATAACCGATGCAATAACCAACCCTGAACGTAAATTTCCAAGGAGCAATACCACCACAAAAATCACAATCAAACAACCCAGAATAAGGTTCTCAGCAATGGTCATGGTGGTTTTCTTAATCAGTGCACTACGCTCAAGAAACCCGTTGATGCTAACACCTTCCGGCAAACTTCCCGAAATTTCCTCAACCCTTTTTTTTACATCGTTGATTACCTGATTTGAGTTGGCATCTTTAAGCATCATTACCTGACCAAGCACTTTTTCGCCTTCTCCGTTGGCTGTAATGGCCCCAAACCGCGTAGCGCTTCCAATCTGCACGGTTGCTATATCTCCAACCCGCACAATAGAACCTGACCGGTTGGCAACAACAATGCTGCTTAATTCCTCAACCGAACCTACCAGACCTTCGCTGCGGATAAAATAACTCTGGTTCGTTTTTTCAATATAACCTCCGCCAACAATACTGTTATTTTTCTCAAGTGCCGAATAGATCTCCTCAATGGAGATATTCATCGCTTTAAGTTGATTTGGATCTAAAGCTACCTCATATTGTTTGAGGTAACCGCCCCAGGTATTGACTTCAACCACTCCGGGAATGCCTGAAAGTTGTCTTCTTACCTGCCAGTCCTGAATTGTCCGCAAGTCAGTTGTTGAATATTGATCTTTATATTCTGGATCAACTTCTAAAATGTATTGATAAATCTCTCCCAAACCAGTTGAAATCGGACCCATAAAAGGTGTTCCGAAGCCTTGTGGTATGCTTTCAGTGGCCGATTGAATGCGTTCTGCGATCAATTGCCGGGGCAAATATGTCCCTATGTTGTCTTCGAAAACAATTGTAACTACCGAAA
>Ga0351883_1005_pt1 | contig 85204 bp, 69 predicted proteins | sample BONcelFGM3001F14_FD_206772 | JGI IMG/M metagenome (GOLD analysis project Ga0351883, IMG submission 206772) | Enriched cells from coal bed in the Powder River Basin, Montana, United States - BONCAT cells FGM rep3 HSBNCT.FGM.300.1.F14 ...
GACAACTACCTTTTTATTCATTGCATTACAGTTTATTCTAAAGACTCCCGCGAAAAAGGTCTGGGAAGCAAACTTTTGCAGATGGTTGAAGATGAGGCTATAGCTCAGGGAAAATCTGGAATTTGTGCCATGAGCAGCGATGGTTCATGGATTGCTGATAAAAAGCTGTTTCAGAAAAATAATTTCACCATTACATCTGAAATGGGGCGCTTTGAGATGATGGTGAAGAAACTTGACCCATTGGCGCCTCTTCCTGTTTTCATTGACTGGACAAAGAAATTGCCGGAATATAAAGGCTGGCATCTGATCTATGCAGATCAATGTCCATGGCATTATAAATCTGTAACTGATCTTCAGCAGGCAGCAATTGATAACGGAATTATTCTGACCATCACAAAGCTTACCACTCCCGCAGAAGCACAGCAGGCGCCATCCGGTTTCGGAACTTTCAGCCTGATAAAAGACGGAAAACTGCTTGCCGATCATTACATCAGCCGTACAAGGTTTGAAAATATTATGCGGCAGGAATTGAAGCTGAAATAATTTTCAGGGAAGAAACATCTTTTAGGCCACCAAAGCACAAATGCACAAAAACTCACCAAATGTATTATTTGATTTTTTATAAAAATTGGTGCCTTAGTCTAAAATTAAAGGTTGATAAATTAATCAGTTATAGATTTGGTGGCTGGAATATCCTAATTTTTAACGGACATTTGTGACAAACTATATGAACACAGTGAATTTTCATCTTTCGTCAGAATCTTTTATCAGGTTCTTCGACAAGCCCGGCAATGTTGTTTTGCTTGAGGGCAAAAGAAAGGTGCTTGCGGAAGATGAGGAATTGCTTTTTTCTATAGGGCGCCGGCTTGCGCTGGAAAGCAGACATATGCGTTTCAGAAGCGGCAATGCCCCGGGCTCAGATTTTCTTTTTTCGAAAGGGGTGGCGTCGGTGGATGCATCGCGGCTTGAGGTGATTATTCCCTATCCCGGGCACAGAATGGGCGATAACCTTACCAGCCAGAGGTACGCGCTTGACGCCATCAGCATTGCCGAAGAGCCCGAAGTGCTTTATCATTCAAAACAGAAAAAAGGGATGTCGGGACTTGTGGATGCTTACCTTGCCGATGGTAAAAATAGTGTTACAGTCAAAGCGGCATATATCATTCGTGATACCATAAAAGTAACCGGGACCCGATCGGGTATATTACCGGCTACGGTTGCAATTTTTTATGATGATCTTACAAATCCGATGCAGGGCGGTACAGGTCATACCATGCGGGTGTGCAGGGAAATGAATATTCCTTTTCTGAACCAGCGTGTTTGGATGGACTGGCTTTAACAATCAACGAAGTGATGATCGGGAAAGAATAAAAAAAAACCGGTTTCCCGGCTTTATTTTTAAAATCATTCAATTATGCACTTGCAGTTTCTGCTTCAGGGGCAATTTTCTTCACCAAACCCTGCAGTACAGTTCCGGGTCCGACTTCAGTAAAATGACTTCCACCATCAGCCACCATATTTTGTACAATCTGAGTCCAGCGAACCGGCGCGGTTAGCTGAGCAATCAGGTTTTCGCGGATCTGAGCTGGTTCGGTATATGGCTTACCTGTTACATTCTGATAAACAGGGCAAACCGGTGTGCTGAAATTTGTCGCGTTAATGGCTGCAGCCAGCTCAACGCGGGCAGGCTCCATCAATGGTGAATGGAATGCGCCGCCAACTTTCAGCGGCAAAGCACGTTTGGCTCCGGCAGCTTTTAGTTGTTCGCAGGCAATTTCAATTCCTTTCACCGATCCGCTGATAACCAGCTGTCCGGGACTGTTGTAATTGGCTGGCACCACCACTTCGTCGATTCCGGCAAGAACTTCTTCTACCTTTGCATCGTCAAGGCCGAGAATAGCAGCCATGGTTGAAGGTTCGGCTTCACAGGCTTTCTGCATTGCCATAGCACGGGCATAAACCAGTTTTAATCCGTCTTCGAAGGAAAGTGCGCCGGCAGCAACCAATGCAGAGAATTCCCCAAGTGAATGACCAGCAGTCATTTCGGGGGTAAAACTTTCGCCGAGGGTTTTGGCAAGAATAACCGAATGCAGAAAAATTGCTGGCTGAGTTACTCTTGTCTGACGAAGATCTTCATCGGTGCCGGCAAACATAAGATCTGTAATTCTGAAGCCAAGTATATCGTTGGCATTTTCAAACAGTTCTTTTGCCAGGGCATTTCCATCATAAAGATCTTTGCCCATGCCCACAAACTGGGCCCCCTGTCCGGGAAATACATATGCTTTCATGCGTTAGATTTTTCGTTTATAAAGTGGTGCAAAAGTACGAAATGCATCTTAATTCACGCTAACCCCTGACAGGGTTTTGCTTCCTATCAAGAGGTTAACTTACATCTGCCTGGCTGCCCATTTAAAAAGGGCTCGTAACCCTGTCAGGGGGCGCCTGCTATGGATTATAAATCGTTGATAATCGTAAGATTGTTGGGCTTGTCAGAAAGAGCTACCTTCACATTATCGGTAATAAAGAAATGGTGAAGCAACTGCGTGGAGATAATCCCGGCAAGTGCCATGTTTTCAATTTCAGTAACCTGAGGGCCCTGTGTAATTCTTGAAGTGAGCTTTGTTACCTTTTCAGGATCGAAATATCCATAAGCCCGAAGCACGTTTTCGCTCAGTAATTCAGTAACATATTCCGGAGAGTTTTCACCCAGGAAGCTCTGGTAAACCGGCGCGCGGTAAGCCTGTTTATGCCGTTTCAAAATGGAATCGGGAATTTTACCATTCATCATTTTTTTGAGGATGTGTTTTTCGTTCAGAATCCTCAGCTTATAACTTTCAGGAAGGCTGGCAGCAAATTGCATAACCCGCTGATCTAAAAACGGATATCGCCCTTCCACCGAATTGGCCATTGCCATTCGATCGCCTTGCGATGAAAGCAGATAGCCCGACATAAAAATGTTTGACTCCAGATCCTGAGCTTTCGCCAGATCGCCATAATCAGAAAAACCTTCAGCCAGATTTTTGCTGATTTCATCAATGGGATCATAACCGTTAAGACCTGACAGCACAGAATCGGTGAAATAGTTCTGGATTCTGGAAGTGTTGTGCCAGCGAAGCAGATGCGAATAATAAGGATTGTCTGTTTCGCCGAGCTTATACCCGAAGAACATTTTCAAAACCGTGGTTTTGGCCTCTTTCATCATTGGCAGATAGGGGTAAAGCTTTTTGAGCAAAAGCGGCCTGATGTCGGATTGTGGGTTTCGTGCCCAGAACCGCCTGATTTTGTTCTCTTTGAAGATGTTGTAGCCGGCCAGCATTTCGTCGGCTCCTTCGCCGGTAATAACCACTTTTATGTTGTGCTCTCTCACTTTTTTCGAAAGCATGTACATTGGAGTTGGAGCGGTTCGCAGTATCGGAAATTCAGTGTGACGAATGGTGTCGTAGAAGTACTTCCCGATATCTTCCGATGTGCAAGAAAACGCCGTGTGATTGGTGTTGAAGTACTTTGAAGCTTCAAGCTGGAAAGCAGTTTCGTCAAATGCTTTTTCCTTGAATCCAATCGAAAAGGTGTTTAGCACTCCTGGCTCCAGATCATGGATGAAGGAGGTGGTAACGCTTGAATCGATGCCACCACTGAGATAGGCTGCCACTTCAACATCAGCGCGCAACCTCATTTTAACCGATTCCCTGAAAAGACCGTGAAGTTCTTCCGCTGCTTCATTGAGGCTGAGTTTTGAATAATCATTTTCGCGGGGATAATTCAACGACCAGTACTTTTCGGATGTTGTTCCGTTTTCGTTGATCAGCATGTAATGCCCGGGTGATACTTCAAAAATATCTTCGAAAGGAGTATCGGGAGTAATGGTAGTCCAGAAGGTAAATATCTGCGACAACGCTTTGTGGTTAATTGCTCTTTTTACCCCGGATACCTGAAACAAACCTTTGATTTCGGAGCAGAAAATAAACCGTCCGTCAGCGCGTGTAAAAAATATCGGACGTATTCCCATTCGGTCGCGGGCAAGAAACAGTTCCTGCTTTTGTTTGTCCCATATGGCAATGGCAAACTGTCCGGTGAATTTATTAAGGCATTGCGGCCCCCATTTCGCGTAAGCATATAAAACTACTTCGGTGTCGGTATTTGTGGAAAACTGAACTCCGAGTGCTTCCAGTTCGCGGCGGATTTCAATATAATTGAAAACTTCGCCATTGTAAACAATCCAGTACCGGCCATCGCTGGTTGGAATAGGCTGTAAACCTGCCGATAAATCAATAATGCTCAGACGAACATTCCCGATCCCGATTCCTTTTCCAATGTATATTCCGCTTTCGTCGGGGCCACGATACTTGATGGATGCAAGCATGGAAGTCAACTCCTGCTCAGAGGGTTGATTGTCATGACTGAAGTTCAGAATTCCTGCAATACCACACATGAGCGATGGGATTAGTTAAGTTTACTGCTGATAAACCGGGCTATGGCATTTACCGATTCAAAATTTCCTTCAAGCAATTCAGAATCCTGAGCTTTGATTTTAAAGTTGTCTTCAATGAAATTAATCAAGGATAAAAACCCCATGGAATCAAATATTCCTTCCACAAATATCAGGGTATCGTCCTGAACCTTGTCGGCAGGTACAAAAGCTGTGTCAACAATAAATTTTTTCAGTTGATCCTTGATTTCAGATGCTTCAGTCATAAGTAAGATTATTTCGTTTGTTAATTGATAAACCGATCCGGTTTACTTTTGTTCGCCCTTTAAATTTGTGGTTTTGCCATTGTTTTCAATCACATCAACAATTCTTGCAGCAAAAAGAGGGGCAACCCTTTCGCCAAATTTTGCAGATGGATGCGAATCACCCTTTTTTGCAGAATATTCCTCTTTGAGGTAAAGTTCACCTTCTGTTTCCAGAGAATAAAAGTCCCAAAGAAAAATATTATCGTCGGGTGAATCCCACTCTGTAATTACCCAGTTCACAAATTCCTGGGTGCGCTTTGCTTCCTCTTCCGTAACATTTGATTTTACATGAGCGGCAGCAGTCCAGAGAATGAATTTTGTTTCAGGAAATTCATACAGTTTTCTCTTGATTTCAGCATACTGAGCTTTGTAATTTTCTTTTCTTTTTTCAGGACTCAGCGTGTCAGGATTCCCGGTGTCTTCAAGAATATTGCTTACCGGAAAACAATGTTTAAAAATGACAACATCGTAATCTTTTGTCAGAATTTCGAGTGTAGGCTCATCTTTGTAAGGCTCACTTCCGGCATTCTCAACCCAGATGTTGTAATAATCATAAGGGTAGTTGTTCCATCCGTATGGATCCGCTTTCGGAAAGTTCTGTTCCGAAATCTGGTAGTTGGTATTGTTGGTTTTGTTATAGTTCTCAAACCAACCAGGAATTGCTTCCTTTTTGCCCAAAATGCTTTTTAAGCCACCACTCTGCCCTTTCCAGATTACATGTCCGGTACTGTGATGCAGGAAAATAATTTTGACGGCTTCAGCATCTGATTGATGTTCTGTTGTATTTTTGCATCCTGAGAAAGTAAAAACTGAAATAAAGGTTGCAAAAACAAATAATAATTCTAAATTTGTTTTGAACATAGTTTTTGGTTTTATAGTTTATGATTCATCCAGTATTAATGTAATATCAAACAGGTGCAGTTCAATTCATTTCACTTTTTTATTTTTCTGCTGATAACTTTCCTGTTGTATTACGGGCTTAGTCAAAAGCTTAGACAACCATTGCTACTGGTGGCAAGTTTGTTTTTTATTGCTACATTAAGCCTTAAGTTGCTTTTCTTCACTTTTGCCTTCGTTATTATAAACTATTTTTTAGGCATTTGGTTGCAAAAAAAAGTAGAAACGAGATGGAGAATTAATGTTTTTTGGGTAACAATTTTCGCCAATGTCGGAATTCTTTCATTTTTCAAATATATTAATTTCTTTTTCGAAAACATAAATTTCTTCACTGGTTTTATTTCTCCATCGCTTGCCCTTCCTTATCTGGATATTCTTATTCCTGTGGGAATATCATATTACACTTTTCAGGCACTTGGATATCTGATACGAATAAACAGAAAAGCCGAAAAGGCCGAGCACAATTTTGTTTTTTTTGCCAATTACATGATCTTTTTTCCAAAGTTTCTGGCTGGCCCGGTTGAACGATCAAACCTTTTTCTGCCACAAGCCAGAGCCGGTGTAGTTTTTAATGCCGATCAGGTTTCTGATGGTCTCCGGCTGTTTTTGTGGGGAATGTTCAAGAAAGTTGTTATTGGTGACAATCTCGGGGCTCCGGTAAATCTGCTTTACAATAACATTGAGAACTATTCGGGAGTAATGCTGATGCTCGTTTTTGTGCTTCAGGCGTTACATCTTTATGCTGATTTTTCAGGATATACCGATATGGCACTGGGAATTGCCAAAACCTTCGGACTTAAGCTGACACCAAACTTCAACCGTCCGTTTTTTGCCCGTAATGTGGGTGAATTCTGGAGGCGTTGGCATATTTCACTTTCATCATGGTGCAACGATTTTATTTTTTCGCCTTTTATCGTCAAATACCGCAAAGCAGGAAACCGTGCAGCCATAGCCGGTATATTTATCACGTTTTTTGTGATTGGAATATGGCATGGTGCCAACTGGACATTTGTGGTTGTGGGGTTATTGCAGGGGGTGGCCATCAGTTATGAATTTATAACCAAGCGAAAACGTCTTGAAATTGCATCAAAACTAAATCCGACACTGGTTTTGTATTCCAGCAGGTTGATTACTTTTTTGTTCTTCTGCTTAACTCTGGTATTTTTCAATTCGAACCACATAAATGACTCCTGGTATTTTCTGTCTCATATGTTTCAGGATGTGCAATTTCAATTGCGGGGCAACAGGCTGATCTTTGATTCTTCAGGATTTTTAATTGCAATTTTTGCTTTCGCGATAGTAATAGTTACTGAAGCCATGCAGGAAAAAGGTATTGACGTGGCTGGTAAATTTCTCAGAAAACCCAGACTTGTCAGATGGGCTGGATATTACATAATGATTGCATTTATTTTCTATTTTAGTGGCTCAGGAGAATCTTTTGTTTATCTGCAGTTTTGAAAACATAACTATGGTACAAAAAACTTTGGCAAAATATTTCTTTAAGGCGTTGCTTTTTGCACTTCCGGTTTTGTTTTATGTCCTGATTATTTTGGTGGTTGATCCCTATAATTTTATCGGCCTCTTTAAAGTAATTGACGATAAGGATAAGTTTCTGGTGGTTCAGCGTACCGACGAAAGTAGCCCGCGAGGGAACATTTTATGGAAAACTGTTGCCTTCAGGCAAAATCCTACGCCCAACATTATTATAGGCGATTCACAAGGGAAAGATATTGACGTTAGCATTATCAAAAGAAATACCGGAGAGGATTATTTTAACTTTTGTGCTCCGGGTGCCAGCTTTTCAACTATTTTCAAAACCTTTTGGTTTGCAACCGAACAAACCCGGATTAAAAAAGTGTGTTTTCAGTTGGCATTCATGAACTATAACCTCGAGAGGGAATATGACCTCTGGCACTTTTCTGAAAATTATTTTAAAAGACCCTATGAGTATTTCACCACAAAGGAGATTTTTTTTGATGCTGTCGCTAATGTAGCATGGGCAGTTACACGTGATAAACGTATAATTTCACGATCCTATGAATTTCTTCCTCCCGGGAAAATGGAGAATCTGGCTCAATCCCGATTAAATTTATTTTTTAGCAAGTATTCTTATCCTCAGGTATATAAAGATGAGCTCGTAAAAATTGCTCAATATTGCAATGAAAATGGCATTGAATACAGCTTCCTGATTTTACCGGTTTACAAGGGCGTTGATGAGCATCTGGCGAAAAATAACCTGTTCGATGATTACCTGAAGTTTAAGGAGGATATTTATTCTCTCGGATATACCTATGACCTTGACATGCTGGCAGGATTAAAACAAAACCGGTCTAATTTTATTGATTACTTTCATCCGACTCAGAAGGTGATGGATTCACTTACTGTCATTGTCTGGCCGGCAGATACTGCAAAATCTCAGGCACTCAACTAAATCGGTTGCATTCAATACTTTGATTTTTTTCCTGCTGAGTTAAAAGTAAGATTTGTGTCGAAAATTACCTTTTGAGGTACTTTATACGATGCAAGGTTTTGAGCACAAAACTCCCGGATCAGCTCTTCTGAAAATTGCGGAAGACCCGACTCATTCACAAAAACAGTTGCTTTTATAGATTCCCCGGTTATTTCATCGTGTTCCGACGAGATCGTGCAATCAATTACCCCCGGATAGGTCACGATAATGGCTTCAATTTCTTTGGGACTGATTCTTATTCCTCTCACCTTGATGATTTCTTTGGCCCGCGATTGCATAAAAATATATCCATCTTCATCAACTGTCGCCATATCGCCGGTGTATAGCCAGCCGTTTCTGATGGTTGCAGCGGTTGTTTCGGGATCCTTAAAATAGCCTGCCATTACATTGTCACCCTGCGCAATTATTTCACCGACCTGTCCGAGCTGAACATTTTCGCCATTTTCGTCAACCACCCTGAGTTTAACATCCGGAATTCCCCGCCCCAGAGATCCCAGTTTACGGGGTAAGTCTTCAGGTGGCAGATATGACAAGCGGGCTGTGGCTTCTGTTTGTCCGTACATCACGTAAAACTTTATGTCGGGGAAAGCTTCGGTAAATTCCGTGATAAACGCATTGTGTAATTTGCCGCCTGCCTGTGTCACGTATCGCAACGAGTGAAACTTTGTGGTTTTAAAGTCGCGGGTTTTTCGCAGAAGAATCTGAAAATGACTGGGAACCCCTGCAAAACCTGTGCAATTATATTTGTTCAGATCGTTGATCACACTGCCGATAAAAATGAAAGAATTATTCATGTGCACAGCCCCTCCAACCCGAAGGTGAGTATGCAGCAACGACAGTCCGTAACAGTAATAAAACGGCATTACCACCTGAATAATGTCGGCGCAAGTCAGTTTCAGGTATTGGATAATTGAGCTGGTATTTGCAATGATATTCCGGTGGGTTATCATTGCACCTTTTTGCTCTCCGGTTGAGCCTGACGTAAAGATAATCTCAGCCAGGCGATGCCCGTCAAAATTCTGCTCATCAGTTACAGATTCCTCCGTTCCAGGCAATTCGTACCAGCTTTTTATGCTTTCATCATCAAAAACCTTGAAACCGTAAGAAGCAAACCTTGCCTGATAACGTTTGCTGACAAATGCCAGCGTTGAGCCCGTTTTTTCGAGAACTTTATCCAGATTCTCAAGCTCAATGGCCGGATTTAGCGGAACACAAACATTGCCCGACTTTAGCAGCGCCAGATAAGCAGTGATCAGAAAAACGGAATTTTCGCTGAGAATCAGCACATAATTGTTCTCTCCGTATGCTTTGCGGAATTGATCTGCAACTTTGACTGATCTGCTGAAAAGTTCAGGAAACCTGATACTGTCATTTCCAACAACGGCTTCTTTGTCCATTGTGCGGGAATGTTCAAAGAAATAGTCAAAGACGTTCATAAAACGATGATTAGATCAATGGGAAATAATAAGGATTGGCCCGAAGGTAATCTGTTGTTTTTTTCTTTCTGGCAAAATTTTCAAAGATCATCTGAACTTCTTCGGCCGACATGCCCATTACTTCGCCTACTTCAGCGGTTGAATATCCATTTTCGAAGCCATACCACATCGGATCCATAATTTCGAAGGGAAGCTGATAGAAAAATTCTTCCTGGGTTTGCTCTGCGCTGTAGGTGTCGGTGGTTGGAGTGCGTTCAATAATTTCGCGGGTAACGCCCAAAAAATCAGCCAACTGATAAACCTGCGTTTTGTAAAGATTGGCCTGTGGGTAAAAATCAGCGCCACCATCTCCGAACTTTACAAAGAATCCCTGATCTATTTCGTGTTTGTTGGCTGTGCCGATGACCATATAATGCATCATTTCAGCATAGTAGTAAACCATCGACATGCGGCAACGCTGTTTGAAGTTTGAAGCAGCCACAATTTGCAGATATTCCTTAACGGGAATAATTTTGCTCTGCGAATTTCCCTCTTTGTCAATTACGGTGAGGTAAAACAGCGGTGGAAGCTTTTGATCAAGCCCTGTTTTATTGATGCCGATTTTCGATTTATCGGTAACCGGATTGAAATCAGGGAACACCCTTTTGATGGCTTCATCGCGGCGTTCATAACATTTGAAACCTTCCAGAGCCGGGCGAATATTTTCGACAATATGCGGTACGCCGAACTTTTTAGCCAGGCGTTCAGCCAGACTTTCGCTGTCGGGGCTTGAGTCTTTTTCGGGCATCATCACCCCGAAAACCCGTTCAGGTCCGATATATTTTGCTGCCAAAGCCATGGAAACCGAAGAATCGATCCCTCCGCTTATTCCAACTACGGCACCCCGGCGTTTGTATTTTACAAATATTTCTTCTTTCAGCAGATTGCCCAAATGGTCGGCCAAAGCTTCAATGTCTCTTATTTTAAGGATGTCTCTGGAAAAGGGAAGTCTGTTCATAGGTTGTAATTTTATAATTATCGGAGTTATTTTTCAAATATAAACACTTTTCATGAAAAAATGCTTTGACTACGAATTCTTTTTTTGCGAACTTTACTAGTCAACCGCTGCGTTAATGCCTTATTCATTAACAGATTATAAAAAAAATGGTTTATTATTTTTCAATATTCTGTATTGCCCCTGCTTTTGATGTATACAGTTCAACTCTCCGTTTTATTTCTTTATTCTCCCCATTCGCGATAAAACTCTTCCAGATAAATCAGCATAAACGCATGCCTTCTTTCTGCAATTTGCCTTGCAGTTTTGGTATTCATAAGGTCTTTCAATAAAAGCAGCTTTTCGTAAAAGTGATTCAGGGTGGGAGCGGAGCTGTTTTTATAGGTTTCCTTGTCCATATTCAGGTTGGGCGGAATTTCGGGGTTGTAAATTTCGCGGTTTTTGTGACCTCCGTAATTAAAAGTGCGGGCTATACCAATGGCTCCTATTGCATCAAGCCGGTCAGCATCCTGAATAACATCCAGCTCGGGGGATTTAAATTTGTGTGATTCATTACCGCCTTTAAACGAGATATTCTCAATGATCAGAATAACATGCCGGATAATTTCATCGGGAACATTCATTGATTTCAGAAAATCTCCGGCAATCTGTGGGCCGAGCGATTCATTACCTCCATGAAATTTTGAGTCTGCAATGTCGTGCAACAAAGCACCCAGTTCCACCACAAGTATATCCACAGGTTCAGTAGCGGCAATTCTACTGGCAGTCTTCCATACCCTGTAGATATGCCACCAGTCGTGTCCGCCCTCAGCACCGGCAAGGGTAGTTCGCACAAATTCAATGGTTTTGCTGATCAGGTTTTCGTGGTCATTCATTTTTTTGTTTTCTATCTTGAATCTGCAAGCTAAAGTAAGGAAAATAGTTACTTTCTGAGTTATAACATCCAAAAATCAAACAGCCCGCCATTGGAGGCAGGCTGTTAAGAAAAAGTGTGTCTTTGCAGAATTAGTTACCGTGCAATCTTGATCCGATAAGGTGAATAAATTCTGCTCTGGTCTTATCTACCAGAAACGCACCTGTAAAATCAGAGGTTGTGGTTACCGAGTTTTGTTTTTGAATGCCCCTCATGCTCATACACATGTGCTGGGCTTCAATTACAACTGCCACTCCTAAAGGCTTCAATGTGTTGTTGATGGCATCTTTTATCTGGGTAGTGAGTCGTTCCTGAACCTGAAGGCGGCGCGCAAAAGCATCCACAACCCGGGGGATTTTACTCAAACCTACAATATGTCCGTTTGGGATATAGGCAACATGCGCCCTTCCGAAGAAAGGAATCATGTGGTGCTCGCACATAGAATAAACTTCAATGTCTTTCACCAGAACCATTTGTCTGTAGTCTTCTTTAAACATAGCCGACCTCAGGATGTCTTCAGGCACGAGATCGTAACCGTGTGTGAGAAACTGCATGGCTTTTGCCACCCGCTCGGGAGTTTTTTCCAGACCTTCTCTGTCAGGATCTTCGCCAATAAGTTTCAATATTTCGCGGTAATGGGTTGCCAGTTTTTTTATGGTTTTCTGATTGTAGAGGTCGCGCTTTTCGTAGCCATCTCTTATCTGATAATCATCCATCATGTTTTCGATGATCATATCTTTTACAATTTCACTGCTCATGACTTAGTTTGTTTGAGTTCCGTAATATTCAACAAAATTTCTTTCAGTCTCAAAAAGTTTAACACAGTGCAGCTGTGCACCTGCTTTCAGAATGGGTGTCTCGATCTGCTCCCAGATTGCAATGGCTAAATTCTCGGAGGAAGCAAGTTTACCAGCCATAAAGTCAACCTCAAGATTTACATTTTTGTGGTCCAGTTTATCAACAACAAAAAAGTTGATAATCCTGCTGAGTTCTTTCAGATTAATTAAAAATCCTGTCTCAGGATTTACATGGCCCTTCACGGTAACATACAAATCATAATTGTGGCCATGCCAGTTAGGATTTGAGCACTTGCCAAAAACTTCCATATTCCTGGCATCATCAAAATCAGGTCTGAATAGCCTGTGTGCAGCATTAAAATGTTCTTTGCGTGTGATGTAAATCATTTGACGGAATTTAATACCAAAAGTAAGAAATTACCCATTTCTCTGAAAGAAAATATTGTTTAAGTAATTTCCAAAAATATTAAACAGAATATATGCAGGAATGTTTCAGCAGATGGAATTAATTTTTAGGTTATGAAAAACCTAAGCAGTTTCGGTTCTGACTTTCTTGTCGGAAATAAGCTTTAGCGGGTAATTTTGTTATTTCTGGTGAGTCTGATAAACTGCATAACTTCAAAAAAGGTAAAGATAGTATAGACTACGAAGAAGCCAAGTATGAAATTTACAGCATCGCTGCGGTAGCTCAAGCCATAACCAAGAATAATAATCAGGTAAACAAACATTCTGATAACGGTGTGAGCCAGAAATCCGGTAACAAAGGTTTTGGGTTCGTTAATTGCTTTTTTTTGAAGAATGCTGAACGAAAGAATTGAGCTGCCGAGGAAGAATGCCAGAACAAAGGGCATAACCGGGCTCAGCATTCCGGGCACTACAAACCATGCAATCAGAATAAGTATTGCAGTTGCTGCTGCAAGTATCAGTATTTTTTTAAGATAATTGCGGAGTTCAGGGCTCATTTTTTTTGTCTTTTTTAATAACCTCCCTAACAAGAAGCCATATAGCTGCAAAAACCGAAAGAAGGGATAAGATGATTGTAAAAACGGGAAATCTTATGTTGAGATATGAATCTAGCTTAAAGCCACCGAGAGTTCCTGCAAAGATTATAATACCCGCCTGTATTGCCAGTGCGGAGTATTTTGCATAGGAAGCAAACCCTTCCGGTTTATCAGGCTGCTGAGGTTTTATCATCAAACAGGGGTTGTTCCGGTTTTCTGCTGTCCATCTGGCATGTGCCGGTAAATCGGGCGCCGGGTTCAATGGCTAGTTTATCGGTGTATATTTCTCCGGTAACCAATGCTGTTGATTTAAGCGAAAGGAGCTCCTTTACCTTGATGGTACCGTTTACTTTTCCTTCAATATCCGCATTTATGCAGATAATTTCCCCTTCAACAGTGCCTGTGGATCCCAGTATTACCTTTCCGCCGGCATTGATTGTCCCTTTCAGGTTTCCGTCAATTCGGATATTGCCGTTTGACTCAATATCGCCGGTAATGGATGTTCCGGCCTGAATAAGGTTGGCTGATTGAGGCGGTTCAGGAATGGTAATTTTTGCCATAATGATTGGTTTTGGACAAACTTATTTATTCGGATAATTTTTGTCGAAGAACAACTTGTACGCTGCTGAATTTTTTTCCTTGAAGAATACCGGATAGTTTTCAGCCGAAATCAGGAATTGCTCAAAAGTGCCTTCACGAATACCTGAAAAAACGTATTCATCATTTTTGATCCCGTTAAAAAATCTGATGGCTTTATCCAACTCGTTGAAACTGCTGACTGTAATCAACTGCCGGTTATTGTCGAGCAACACGCTGTTTACCTGAAGGTTTTCAACGTTGTAGTTTTTGGTGTTGAAGTCGGTGATTCTGACTTTTGTTCCGTAAACATTTACTGAAGTGCCATCAACAATCAGTGCATAAAAATGGGTAGCAGCCGGATTGAATTTGTACATTGAAAAATCCATCAGCTTTGAAGCGGCATCTTCTTCACTTTTTGCAGGATCTCCTCCACCAGCGGTTGCAGAGGTTGATTCACCAAGTATTCTTCTGGCAAAATCAAGCATATCGCTGTCAGGATAATCTTCGATCATTTTGTTGAGCTCAACTCTCATGGTATCCTGATTGTCGGTTTTTCCCAGCGATACTGCCCGCAAAAAAGCAAAGCGGGGAAGGAAATATACATCGGTGTAGCTTGCCAGTGCTTCGTTGCTGTAGATGATCGCAGTTCTGTACTGTCCTCTGTTGAATGCCAGATATGTTTCTTCGTAAAGCGATTTTACCCTGTTTTGAATGGCTTCCAGTTCGCGCTTATAATCGGGGTCGGCAAGAATTTTGGCATAATCGCTTTCAGGCCATGTATTTATGATGTAGCTTTTGTGACGGTTCATTCCGGCTTCATCACCTAAGTCACGGTAAATTCGATAAAGGTGATAGTTTGACTGAATTGATTTTTCATTCTCCGGAAAACGGTTGATGAGGCTTGTGAACATCTCGGCAGCCTTGGGCTTCTCAATCAACTCCTCAAGATAAATAATGCCGGAGTTGAACATTGCCTGACTGATAAGTCCATTACTGCGATCGATACTTTCTGGTGTAAATGGCAGATTTTTGAGATACGTTTCCTTGTTGCGCATTTCTGAGGAACCTTTACCGGCCTCTTTTCCGCCAGTAGCGGTGTCTGCCGTCATTGTCATATCGTCGGCAAATTGTTCAAAGTTGACTTCCCGCTTATTGCTTAGCCTCCAGTTGTCTTCGAGTTTTCTGCGACCCCATTTCCGTGTAAATTCGCTAAATCCCATACTGATTGCACTGGGATTATAGAAGTACCAACCTCCGCCCCCCAGGGCTGAAGTTCCTCTGGTTGGATCAACAATCTGATTTGCATTCAGTCCGGGTTGAACCATTTCGGCTAACCGCAGCGCTTCTTCTTTCTTTTTCGCTTCTTCTTCCTTTTTAATAAAGTCAGCTATGGCTTTCTCGATTATTGCATTTCTCTGTGCCTCAGGCATTGCTGCCAGATTTTGCAGACTGTCTTGAACATAAATTAATTGCAGGTTTTCGACCAAACGACTGAGGGTTTCTGTTCTCACCTCAATTTTTTCAACATTCGGAAAATCTTTCGGAAGCGACATCAGGGTAGTGTCGTAATAAGCCTGTGCGTTGCGGTAATCTTTGCGTGCAAAGTAAAGGTCGGCCAACCTTAACGATGAAGTTGAACGCTGGTAATCATTTGAAAGGCTGGTTGCAACAGATTTTCGTAAGTGACTGATGCCTAGAGTGTCGTTTTTGTCTTTCAGGGCAATATCTGCAAGCGCATAATAGATCTGATCCTGAAAATCATTATTTTTCATATCCTTGAGCATCTTCTCAAGCTCCCGGATAATTAGTTTTTTGTCGCTGCCGATATTATAAACCCTTGCCAGATTGATGCGGGCATTAAAAGCCATTTCGAATGAAGCCGGGCTTTTCAGTACTTTTGTGAAATATTCACCTGACTGACTGTCTTTTCCTTCAAGCTGATAAATCTGTGCCAGAATATAATTCAGGCGTGTTTTCAGTTTGGCATTCCTGTTCAGCGGCAGGCCTTTCTCAATTTGCTCACGGGCAAGACTGTATTTCTCCTGCGCTATAAACATATTGGCCTGTGCAAGGGGAAGTTCTTTCCTTACTTTCCACGGCAGAAGCGTTTTTTTCGATTCTTCGTTCAGCAGATCAAACTGGTTGATGGCCTTGTCGTATTGCTTTTGCTGTGTATAAGTTTTGGCAAGCCAGAGTTGGGCTTCAAACCGTATCGGTTCTTTTGGGTATTGCCGGTTTACATATTCAAACGCCCGGCGGGCAGCATTGTAATCCTGCTTGTAGAAATTGGCTTTTCCAATCATCAGGTAACTCTCAATCACCCATTTGACATGCTCTTTCTTGTCGAAATACATAGAGTGCTTCTGAATAACTTTCGAAGCTTTCTCAATGGCCCTGTCCATATTGGGGTTGATGGTCTGGGAGTTGGTGGTGGTTCCGTAATTATTTATCAGTAATACGGAGTTGTAATTGTCCTTCACATTCTTACGCAATTCATTAACGCCTTCTTTCAGGCTTTCATTGCCGTTCCAGTAAGGATTGTAATGTGCAGTTAAATTGTGATATGCCCTTCTGGTAAAGGTGTTCTTTTTTGTTGAACAGGCAGATACAACAAGAGCAAGGAAAATGCTCCATATGATGAATTTGCGGAATTGCATTGTATTTGCAGTCAAGGATATGCTGGTTTGCAGTTTTACTAATAACTGATAAAATGCAAAATTATTTTATTTTTTTGAAAACCACCTCTCCATTTTGCAAATAATGCGAATGAAACGAAGAATATGTTGATTTAATTTTTGCCCAGGTGAAATATTTGCTTTAAAATAATGTTTTTCTCCCGTATTTCCTCGGTTTACGGGCATTTGCCAATAAACGTTAATAAAAGGTCTTTAAGCCTGAATAAAAGGCATTTTTTCCGATATTTGCAGACTGTATAAAATTGATTTTGCATTTCAATGTTATTTTCGAAACGGACTCCTGAAGCAGGAAATGAAACCAACATCCGCTGGTATCATAAGCTCAGGGCGAAATACCGCTTAATTATTCTGAATGAGGACTCTTTCGAAGAAAAGGTGTCGTTCAGAATGTCACGCCTGAATGTTTTTGTGGTTACTGGCGCGCTTGCCATCATTCTTATTTTTCTTACCATTTACCTCATTGCTTTTACGCCTTTGCGGGAATACATCCCGGGTTACAGCGATACTGGTTTACAGCGCGATTTATACGAACTTCAGCTCCGCGCCGATTCCATTGAAACAGCGCTGATGCAGAAAGATTTGTTTATAATAAATATGCGAAGACTTATCAGCGGAGAAATTGCCGATTCGGTCTTTACACCGCTTCCTGCTTCCGACTCAGCAACAAGGGCCAACTATGCCTTGATCAGCCTTTCAAAGTCAAGAGAAGATTCTATTTTAAGGGCTGAGTACGAAAAAGAAAATTTATACAACATCCGCTCAAATGGCGATGGAGGGGGCGGAAGAAAAGCCTCACTCAGCACAATTAGTTTTTTTACGCCTGTTAAGGGGTTCATTACCAACCGGTTTGATGCTTCAAAGAATCATTACGGAATTGATATCGTTTCAGGTCAAAATGAAGCTGTGAAAGCTGCCTATGATGGTGTCGTATTTTTTTCAGAATGGACATCTGAAACCGGAAATGTTATTGCAATCCAACATTCAGGAAACATTGTAACTGTTTACAAACACAATGCAGTGTTGCTCCGCAAACAAGGTGCATTTGTAAGGGCTGGCGAAAGTATTGCAATTGTCGGAGATTCAGGTTCTTTAACCACCGGCCCGCACCTGCACTTTGAACTCTGGATCAACAGTGCACCGGTTGACCCCGAACTTTACATGACTTTCTGATCTCAAATGGAAAAAAATATTCCCAAGCGAATTGCTGTTCTCGGATCAACCGGTTCCATCGGAACCCAGGCATTGGATGTGATAAGACAACACAGCGATACATTTTCAGTTGAGGTGCTTTCGGCATACAACAATTCGAAATTACTGATTGAACAGGCAATTGAATTTAATCCCAATGTTGTTGTTATTGGTTCTTCGGCTTTGCACGATAAAGTAGCTTCAGCACTCGAACCTTACAACATCAAAGTCTATTCAGGCGAAGAATCTCTTCTTCAGGTGATTGAAATGGAAACCATCGATATGGTTCTTGTTGCCCTGGTTGGATTTGCCGGACTTAAGCCTACGCTTAAAGCAATTGAATCAGGTAAACCCATTGCAATTGCCAATAAAGAAACTTTTGTGGTGGCCGGCGAACTTGTTACACGAATGGCGCGAGAGCGGGCTGTTAACCTTTATCCTGTTGACTCCGAACATTCTGCTATTTTTCAGTGCCTTGCCGGTGAATTTCACAACCCCGTCGAAAAAATTTACCTCACTGCTTCCGGTGGACCATTCAGAGGTCAGAATAATGATTTTCTGAGCCACGTAACCAAAGAGGAAGCGCTGAAACATCCCAACTGGAGCATGGGCTGCAAAGTCAGCATCGACTCTGCAACACTCATGAACAAAGGCCTGGAAGTAATTGAAGCCAAATGGCTTTTTGGCTTAAAGCCTGAACAGATTGACGTTGTGGTTCATCCGCAGTCAATCGTTCATAGCCTGGTTCAGTTCGAAGATGGCTCAATTAAAGCCCAACTCGGACTGCCCGATATGCGCCTGCCCATTCAGTATGCTTTGTCATACCCCAATCGCCTGAAATCATCAATGCCCCGTTTTGATTTTTTAAATTATCCTGAGTTTACCTTCGAAAAACCCGACAGAGAAACCTTCAGGTGTCTTGATCTTGCTTACGCAGCGCTCGGAAAGGGCGGCAATATGCCTTGCATAATCAATGCTGCCAACGAGGTCGCGGTTGGCGCATTTTTGAAAGATAAAATCAGGTTTACGGCCATTGCCGATGTAATTGAATCGTGCATGGCTAAAGCTTCATTCGTTCAGAAACCCGGACTGGAAGATTACATAAATTCAGACCTTCAGGTTCGTGAAATTGCCGGAAGTTTTATAAGGTAGAGTTTTTTACCTGAAAACTTAATCGGTAAAGTATTGTTATAAATCAACTCTTAAACGTTTAATTGTCAATGGAAATTCTGGTTAAAGTAGCTCAACTACTGCTTAGTTTGTCAATTCTTGTTATTTTTCATGAATTCGGACATTTTATAACTGCAAAAATATTTAAAGCACGGGTCGAGAAATTCTACCTCTTCTTTAACCCCTGGTTTTCTCTTTTTAAATTTAAAAAAGGAGAAACCGAATACGGCTTGGGTTGGCTTCCTCTGGGTGGATATGTCAAGATTTCGGGCATGATTGATGAATCAATGGATAAAGAGGCTATGCAATTGCCTCCGCAACCCCACGAATTCAGAAGCAAACCTTCATGGCAACGACTTATTATCATGCTTGGCGGAGTTACCGTTAATATTCTGCTGGCGTTTGCCATTTATATCGGTATGCTGTGGATTTGGGGAGAGCAATACCTGCCCACCTCCGAAGTTAAATACGGAATAGTTGCAGACTCAGTTGCTCAGGAAATGGGCTTGCAGACCGGTGATAAAATTCTAACCGTTGACAATGAAGTTGTTGAAGATTTCTTCAAAATTCCCGGTCGTATTATTCTCGATAATGCAAAATCATTGCAGGTTGAACGCGACGGAGCAATTGTTGATGTTAAGATTCCTGAAGGTTTTGTTGGTCGCTTGCTCAAGCATCAGAGCCCTGACTTCATCAACGCACGTATGCCTTTTGTAGTTGCGAAATTCACCCCTGAGTCAGCAGCCGAAAAGGGAGGTGTAAAAGAAGGCGATAAAATTATTGGAATCAACGATTCGATAGTGGAGTATTTCGACCAGTTCAGAGCACTTATCCCAGCTTACAAAAATCAAGATGTCAAACTGAATGTGGTAAGAAGTGCAGATACCCTGTCATATGCACTTCATATCCCCGAAGCCGGAGTTATCGGCGCGTTTCCTGCAAATCAGTTTGACTTCAAGGTAAAGAATTACAACTTCTTTTCTGCCATCCCGGCAGGCGCAAAACGCACTGTTAAAGGAGTTGCGGATTATCTGAAGCAGTTAAAGCTGATATTTTCACCTGATGTGAAGGCGTATGAGTCCGTAGGTGGTTTTATAACCATTGGAAACATTTTCCCCGGCACCTGGGATTGGACCGCTTTCTGGGGATTGACTGCCTTCCTTTCCATTATGCTTGCCATACTCAACGTATTGCCCATTCCGGCACTTGATGGCGGACATGTAATGTTTCTGATGTATGAAATCATTACCGGTCGCAAACCATCAGATAAATTCATGGAATATGCCCAGATAGTAGGTATGGTGCTGCTGTTTTCACTGCTCATTTTTGCCAATGGCAACGATATAGTAAAGTTGTTCAGGTAGATTTTCTGATGCGGGAATGAGCTTGTGAATCTGGCTGCCGCCAGAACGGTGAAGCTGAATGAAGAAAGGTCAAATAATTGGCTGAGTTTATTGAATTGCAAATTCAATGATGCCCTAAGCGGAATTGCAAATTCCGCTTAGCCGAGCTCAGAAAACGCATGAAACAAGTAATATGTGAATAGAATAGACAAGCGCTGAAGCTGAGCGGCATTTGCAATGCCGCTCGGAACACCGGATAATTTGAAATTATCCAAATAAGTTGTTAAGGGCACGGATCAGGTCTTCTTGTTTTAATATGGTGAAGCGAACTTTTGAAGCGAGTATTAATTGACCTAACAAGTTTTTCTGCCCGAGTCGGACAGGCTTCCAACTTGTGAGGTCTTCTTATCTATAAATGGCGAAGCGAAATTAAACTAAGCCAAATAATAGGCTGAGCTTATTGAATTGCAAATATAATGGTGTGGAAATCGGAATTGCAAATTCCGCTCAGCCGTTCGCCAATCTCCCCCCGTCCCCCCGTCTCCCTGTCCCCTTATCTGCCAACTCGTGATCAAACCTTTTAATCAAACCAAAGTTCGCTTCGTTAAAATTCCTGCAGATTTCATACCTTTGCATAACGAAATCAAGAGAACCTAACAATAAGTCAAAATTCATTGAATATGAAAAAACTTGTATTGCTTCGTCACGGCGAAAGTGACTGGAACAAAGAAAACAGATTTACCGGATGGACCGATGTTGACTTGTCGGAGCGTGGTGTTAAAGAAGCCCGTGAAGCCGGAAAAGTGCTGAAAGAAAAAGGATTTGTTTTTGATCTTGCCTATACCTCCTTCCTGAAAAGGGCCATAAAAACCCTGAATATCGCGCTGGAAGAAATGGATCAATTGTGGATTCCCGTTTTGAAAAGCTGGCGTTTGAACGAAAAACATTACGGCAACCTTCAGGGTCTGAATAAAGCTGAAACTGCAGCGCGCTATGGCGATGAGCAGGTTCAGATATGGAGACGCAGCTATGATGTTCCTCCCGCACCGGTTGAAGCCAACGATGAGCGCAACCCTCGTCTTGATCCACGCTACAAAAACGAGAATCCCGATCTTATTCCCCTAACCGAGTCACTCAAGGAAACCGTTGAACGTATGGTTCCTTACTGGGAAGATGAAATCAGAGAATCGCTGAAAGCCAAAAATCAGATTCTGGTGGCAGCCCACGGCAACAGCCTGCGTGCGGTTATAAAATATCTCAAAAACATCAGCGATGCTGACATTGTGAGCCTGAATCTGCCAACCGGCATTCCTTACGTATTCGAATTTGATGATGAGCTCAATCTTCAGAAAGACTACTTCCTCGGCGATGAAGAAACCATCAAAAAACTGATGGAAGAAGTTGCCAATCAGGGTAAATCCAAAAAATAAGCAATGCCGAAACAATGGGTTATCCCTGATATTCATGGCTGTTTCCACAGTTTACAAGCGTTGATTGAAACTCAGATCGTCCCTTCTGTTGATGATCAGTTGCTGTTTCTGGGCGATTTTGTTGATCGCGGGCCTTATTCAAAACAGGTGCTCGATTATGTGATGGGTCTTGAAAATCAGGGATACAACATTGTGGCCTTAAAAGGCAATCACGAGGATTTTTTTGTAAAATCCTGGGACGAAGAACGCAACCTCAAGAGCTTCCTTTTTATCAAACAAACCAATCAGTCGAAGAGTCAATGGCTTAAACATGGTGGAAAAGAAGCGCTTGAAAGTTTCGGAACCGAAAATCTTGCAGCCATTCCTGAGCATTACATCGAATGGATGCGTAAATTGCCTTTGTATCATGAAACCGGCAATTTTATTCTTGTTCATGCCGGATTGAACTTCAATCATGATGATCCTTTCCGCGATGAATGGGCAATGTTGTGGGTGAAGGATTATAGAATAGTGCCATCAAAAATCGGAAACCGCCGGCTTATACATGGCCACGTGCCGGTAAATCTTGAGTTTATTGATATATCGATCAACAACTCCCGTTATCCGTTTATCGATCTGGACAATGGCTGCTATATGGCCAACCGCCCGGGTTATGGCAATCTGGTAGCACTCGAACTCGGTTCAATGGAACTGAAAGTGCAACCCAATCTGGATATGGATTAAGGGAGGCTTAAAGCAGTCAAACAGACGGGGAATTAGATATTTTATATGGGAGTTCTGCTAAAAATCGTACTTATATTTCTGATTGTCACTCTGGTGGTGATATATCTTGTTTATTACTACATTTTATTTCCGCGGATGATCTTGCGTAAGTTTACCCGAGAACTTCAAAAGGATATCAAAAAGCCGGAAATAAATATTACAGCTAATAATGACTATAGCCATTTGCTGACTTTCCTGAAAGGAATGAAAGAAAACACACAACTAAAGCCTGATGACCTAGGCATTATTCAAATGGTGGATGTAAACCAATTTTCAATGATAAATGTGAATTTGGAAATAGCAAATATATCCAAAGGCATGAATATGAGTCTGATTCATGACAGTACATCTTTATATAACTTTTTAAGCAAATCATTCTCTGAAAAAAGGGATGCAGAGTACTTACACAGAAGTAAGGATCTCATCATAATTAAAAAGGTACCTGATTCAGGCTTCTACATTTATCTTAAGTATTTGCCACCTTTTGCAAGGAAATAATATTGCTCAGGGTGTCGCGTAAAGCAAGATTGAAGTTACTTATAAGCTCATTTACCGTGGGTTCTGCAAAGTGCTCCATCCACAGTTATTGATCACCTTAGGCTTTCTTACACGCGTCCCCGAAGGGGGCGAATTTTAAATAACCGTGGGTGAAATGCAATGGAACCCACGGATAGCGGATGTACAGACGAAACGGCGTCCCCGAAGGGGCAAATAAATATCCTCCCTGATCGTAGATTCTCGCAAAGTGCTCCACTCATAGTTATTGATATTGATCACCTTAGGCTTTCTTACACGCGTCCCCGAAGGGGGCGAATTTTAAATAACCGTGGGTGAAATGCAATGGAACCCACGGATAGCGTGCGTACAGACGAAACAGCGTCCCCGAAGGGGGCGAATAAATATCCTCCCTGATCGTAGATTCTCGCAAAGTGCTCAATCCACAGTTATTGATATTGATCACCTTAGGCTTTCTTACACGCGTCCCCGAAGGGGGCGAATTTCAAATAACCGTGGGTGAAATGCAATGGAACCCACGGATAGCGCGCGTAAAGACGAAACAACGTCCCTGAAGGGGGCGAATAAAACTTACCTTTTTTTTTGCTGACACATCAAAATATGCTTCTGCTAAAATTATCCTGACGCATCCCAGTCAATTATCCTTCGCACAACTCAACTACTTCTTGCTGAATCCTATCGGTTTGCCTGATCCTGCTGAGTTTGCACCTATTCCCATAATGCTGCTCATCAGCTTAATGGCCTGCTCCGCATCTTCAAAGGTAAACATTGTCAGTTCCTCACGGCTCAGGTTTTCAAGCTGTGCAATGCGGTTGCTGTGGGTTTTGATGATTTTTTCATAAAAATTCCTGACCATTCTGCCATTGCCGAAACTCTCGGTTTTTTCATTGTGGCATTTTGTGAAAAATGCACTTATCAGGTTCAGGGCATCCGGTTGTATGCGAAACCGTCGTTGTTCAACCCTGCGTCTAAAAATTTCAAGGAGTTCCGCAGGACTGTAATCGTTGAAGTAAAAGTAGTTGTTAAACCTGGATTCAAGACCTGCATTGGAACCTATGAGTCTTTGCATTTCACCGGTATAACCGGCAACAATCACCGCTATTTTGTCCCTGTCATCGTCCATTCTTTTGAGCAGCGTATCAACGGCTTCTTTGCCGAAATCATTCCCTCCCTTTTCGGAAGTCAGCGAATAAGCCTCATCAATAAACAGTATCCCGTAAAGGGCTGAATCAATAACTGCATCGGTTTTAGGGGCAGTCTGACCAACATATTCTCCAACCAGCTGCGCTCTGGCAACTTCAACCACATGGCCTTTGGGCAACAGTCCCAGAGATTTATAAATACGCCCCATCAATCGGGCAACGGTGGTTTTGCCGGTTCCCGGAGGGCCGAAAAATACACTGTGAAGCGAAACTTCATCGGTTTCAAATCCCTTGGCTTTTAACCTTTGCTGGGTTTTGATAAAGTTGACAAGCGTGCTTACATTCTGCTTGATTTCTTCAAGTCCGACCATGTTTTGCAATTCGCCCATGATATCTTCAAGGGTTTCTTCTTTTTTATCCTCGTACTCATCTTTAACCGAAGCCGTTATGTCGTCAAGCGTAATGGTCTGCATTTCGGCATCCGAAAGTTTGTCAATATCCGACATCGCCAGCCTGGCCGATTGAAGGTGAACAGCTTCCTCAAACAGATTCCTTGCCGTGCGTGCATTTCCGAAGTTTTTGTCTTTTGAATTATACAAAAACTCAAAATATCGGGTCACTTTTTCACTGGCTTCTTTGGTGATTGTGAAATTCTTCTCCTTGCAAATCGATTTGAAAATAGCTGTCAGTTGCTCAGGATTGTAATCGTTGAAATAGAAATACCGTGTAAATCTGTGCTGAAGCCCGGGATTTGAAGCAATAAACCGTTTCATCTCATCGGAGTAGCCTGCAACAATAACAATGAGGTCGTGTTTGTGATCTTCCATCAGCTTAACCAGGGTGTTGATGGCTTCTGTTCCGAAATCATTACCTGCACCTTCAGGAGCCAGAGCGTAGGCTTCGTCAATAAACAAAATGCCGCCCAATGCTGAATTAATTACTTTGGTGGTTTTTATGGCGGTTGATCCAATAAATTCACCCACAAGATCAGCGCGGTCAACCTCAACAACATGGCCTTTGCTAAGCAGACCCATGGCTTTGAAAAGTCGCCCCATCAGCCGGGCAACGGTTGTTTTTCCGGTTCCCGGAGGGCCGAGAAATACTGTATGCAGCGTAGTTTTGCCAACAGCATAGCCCCTTTCCTGTCGTTTCTTTTCAATCATGATGAACTTCATCAGCGAGTCAACATCACTTTTTATGTTGTCAAGCCCCGTCATAATGTTCAGTTCATGAAGTAAGTCTTCAACCTTTTCAGTGCCGGAAGGCAGGTTCGGAGTTGCGATATTTTTGTTTTCTGAGGAGAGATTTTCAGCTTCTTCAAGATATTGTTTCGCCAGATTATCTTCCGGGTCGTTTTTTACAGCCTTTTTCAGGTAGGTGATGGCTGCTTCTTTATTACCGGCATCTTTGTAAGCCAGGCCAATGTTTCTCAATGCCATGGAAGTGTTAATGCCTTTGACCACACTCTTCTTTGCTTTCTCAATCAGTGTAATGATCTCGCTGAGAGGCTCTTCGTTGTCAACAATCTGACTCACCAGATTGCCAAGAATGGTTGAGTTTTCAGGACTAAGCTTATATGCTTTCCTGAAACACTCCAGCGCTTCGTCTGTTTCGCCTGTTTCGTCAAGGGCAACACCCAGCGAATTGTGCGCGGAATGAAAGTCCGGCTCAAGTTTAATTGCTTTTCTGAAACATGCAATGGCTTTGTCGTTCTGACCCTTTTCGGTAAACCGTTTCCCCGACTCAAATTGTGACATGGCTTCAGCACTGAATTCCTCATTGCTGTCAGGTTCGTCAGTTGTGCCTAATGAATCGGTTTCGTCCTGCTCGGTTTCAGTTTCCTGATCTCCGAAAGTGGTGAAAACAATTGCCCATAATCCATTGGCATAGAACAGGCTGCTGATGTCGTTTCCGGCTGCAGCTTTTTCCTTTATAAGCGAGGATTCAAGGTTGTTTCGGGTAGCCCAGCTTTGTGTCTGGAAACCTGTATTGGCCGACATTACCAGCACCCAATTTCCATCGCCATAAGCAAGTGAAGTAATGTCTTTCCCTTCATTCCATCCATCGTTAATGGTCGAAGTTGGGAAATCCACAGAAATACTGACCGTTTGATTGGTCGTCTTTGGTCCTTTCGACATTACCACCGCCCAGCGGTCAAGTCCATAGGCAACCGAGGTAATCTTATAGCCGTCACCAAGTCCTTTCTGAACTTCCTTTTCGGGAAATTTACTGCTGGTGCGCCATATCTGATCGGTGTAACCGGTGTTTTGTGCCTGAAACACAACCCAGCGGTCACTTACATACGAAAGAAAAATTACGTCGAACAGGTTATCCCAGCCATCTTTGATCTCCTCGGCCGGAAAATTGCCGTTGGTTGCCCAGCGCTGCAGACCGTAACTGGTTTTGGTGGAGGTGAGAAGCACCCATTTTCCTTGTCCGAAAGCCAGGCCGTGTATTTGCTGGTCTTTTTCCCATGCTGCAGCTATTTCCTTTTCAGGGAAAGCATTGGTGAGCAGATATTTGTCGGATTGCATAATGGTATTTTTTTGAAGTTCAGGAAATAGAAATAAATGGTTTTTTAATAATCATATCTTCGGCGGCTGCCTCCGCTGAACAGCATTGACAGGGCAAAAATCAGAAGTATTATTCCGAGAATAATCAGGATTATGCCTGCCAGAAGGTAAAGAAATACCACAATGGCCATTACGTTCAGGACTGCCAGCATAGCGAATCTGAGCAATCCGGCCAGTGGACCTGCTATGCTCAGGCTCTCAAGCGCCAGGGCAATAATCAGCAAAATTATTATGAGACTGACTGCCCATAAAACCCAATGTATCGGCAGGGTAAAATCTTGCGGTATTATTTTTGCGCCCTCACTGAAGTACCATTCCAATTCAGAAGAATCCCAGAAAGATCCGGCGATTATCAGCAAGCCAAACAACAAGCCCGGCGCAATCATCCACCATTTCGGGTATTGAACCGGGAAATACTTTTGCAGGATAGGCGGACGTTTTATTCCTGATTTCTTTTGTGCTTTTGATGCAAAGGCTTTGGTTTCTGATTGTTTTCCTATCATGGCAAACCAGTTGTTAAGCTTTGCGCGGTATTTAACGGCGAAATAAATAATTGCCAGAAATATCGCAGCCACAATCCAGTTGGCAAATCGGTTCATCATAAATATCTGGGAGAGCCAGTTCAGTAATCTGAACAGAGGCTTAAAATCGCCGGTCCGGTATGCATTCGCTTTTAATGTTTTTCCTGAAACATAACCCTGTTCGCCTTTTGGATTTGTCACCAGAAACCAGTCTTTTCCCATTTCCGAAATTACTGAAATGGTGTCGCCTTCGCGAAAAATATACAGGGTATTTAAACTCCGTATGCTGTCGCGAATTATCAGTTCTTTGTAGCCAACAATATACTGATCGCCCTGCTTTATGCCCGATAGTTTGCTTGCTTCGCGTTTCTGCCGGTAGCTGCTTCTGTCTTTTATCGGAAATTCTTCGGTGTTTTTGTCTATCTGACTGCCATAAATGCTTTCAATTTCTTCGAGCGAAAGTGCTCTGCCGAAAATCATCAGTTCGTCCATTGCGCCATTGAATGAGCCGGCCAATATTCCGGGATTGCTGTTTCCCATGCGTGCCCTTCCGGCAAATACTTCATTGTTGACAATCAGTCTGGCCTGCTCATTGGGAGAGTCATAAACCACCGCTATAAATGTCCACTGATCCTTTAAAACAGCAGTGCCATAAATGTTGCCATCTTTACCTCCCGAAGCACACCAACGCTGCGCCCCGTCGCGGGTTCGCGTAATTATACGCCGGCTTTCATCATTGCCACTTTGCAGCGGAGCAAGGCTTTTGAATGTTTCCTCTGCTTTTATCCAGAATGTGATGGTGATTTCGGGGTATTTTTTTGGCGAAATATCCAGCGGAAATTCCATCATACTGAATTCCATGCCCGGCCCCGGTTTGAAATGACTTGCTGATTTTGGCGTTCCATGACGGTCAGCTGTGGCTTTTACGCGGGTAGATTTTCCGCTGACTCCGCTTGTGACTGAATTTTTTGCATTTCCGTTGAGTGGGAAATGAGCAATAAGTGATGTGTCAACCGATGAGGTTGCTGCTGCAGAAATAAATATTGAAAACACCAGCCCGACACTTATAATAGCCAGGCGCATCACTGATTTGCGGAGTATGGAGAAGGCGTTTCTCATAATCGCATTTTTATGAAGCAGTAAACGATCTTGTTGCAGATGCCCGAAGTTCACGAGGTAGCTCCGGTTATCATAGCAAATATATGAAATTGAAATGCCTGTATTCTCATTTCTGCTATTTATAAAACTTCTAAATAAGGCTTATTAATAACATAGATTTGAATTTCGGCTAACTGTAATCCTTTGACAAAAAAAGCTTCCATGGGAACCGGAGAAGCAAAAAAATCAATTCGGGGACAAAAAAGCCTTGTACTGTGGACGACTTCACCGGAAGAAATGTTTCACTTAAAATCAATAGTGAAAAATTTTAAAAAGTATTTCATTTTTTCTCATCTTTGGCTCAGAAATTCCGATGTTATGAAAAATATCCTGCTTTTATTTTTTGGTTTGATTTACAACATGCTTCCGGCTCAGGAAATCAATCACCGCATTGCTGATGAAGGTAAATCTCTTTACAACATTGTGGTTGATAAGGATGCCGATTCCACTACTTTTTTTGCAGCCAACGAGTTGCAGGATTATCTGTACAAAATTTCAGGTGCCGCAGTGAAAATAACAAACAAACCTGACAAACGCCTGAAGTCATTTTTCGTTGGCAGTGAATGGTTTACCTTGAAATCACAGTTCGGTAAACTGAAATCGCTCAGCAGTGATGGCTTCTGCATTTTCAGCGAAAGCGGCAACTTTTACCTTGCCGGCAACAATTCAACCGGCAATGTTTATGCTGTGTATGCCCTGCTTCAGGATTATGCCGGCTGCTTCTGGTTTGGCAATGGAGAGCAATACATTCCGGTTAACACCACTTTTTCACTGCCTGAAATCATCCATTTTACGCAGCCCGATTTCGCTTTCCGCCATCCTCACTTTCCTGATAAAGAAAATCCGGAGTTCTACCTGCCCGCCCGCACCCAACCCATGGACGATTGGGGCATGTTTGTGCATACCTTTCACAAGCTGATGCCTCCGGATATTTATTTTGACAAAAATCCTGAGTATTATTCGCTGGTCAACGGAAAACGCATCCGCGATGGTCAGTTGTGCCTGAGCAATCAATCGGTTATTGATCTGCTTTCGGAAAACCTGAGTAAGGAAATGGCTGCAAAACCGGAATGTAAGTATTGGTCGGTGTCGCAGAACGATTGCATCAATTATTGCGAATGTGATCATTGTCAGGAACTTTACGATAAATATGGCAGTATTTCCGGAGCTTATGTATCAATGGCCAACCAGATTGCCAGACAGTTTCCTGACAAACACATTTCCACACTTGCCTACCAGTTTACCCGCTCAGCGCCCACAGCCATTGTTCCTGACAGCAATGTAAACATCATGTTCTGCTCCATTGAATGCAACCGGAGTCAGCCTTTGGAGACCGATTTGCGCAGCCGCGATTTTGTGAAGGATATGAAGGATTGGGCCGCGCTTACTCAAAATATTTTTATGTGGGATTATGTGGTTCAGTTTAAAACCTATACCTGCCCTTTCCCGAATTTTGAGGTGCTTCAGAAAAACATTCAGTTTTTTCAAAAGCACGGTGTTCCCATGATGTTTCAGCAGGGGAGTGGCGGGTCGTGGTCCGATTTCAGCGAATACAAACAGGCACTTATCTCAAGGCTATTGTGGGATGTGAATCTGGATGAACCCACTTTCCGGCAAAGGTTTTTCAATGCATTTTATGGCGCCGCGGCACCGATAATGCTTGAATATTTCAGCCGGATTCAACATGAGATGGAGGTTCGCGCTCATGAACGCGGACTTGATATCTATGGCTATCCCATCATGTATTCAGATTGGTTTCTGAAACCGGCATTGATGCATGAATACAAAGTTTTGATGGATAATGCTGAAGCACTGGTTGCCGGTGATCCGATCAGTCTTACCCGGGTTTTGCGTCAGCGTTGCAGCTTCGATTTTGCTTTTCTGGATATTGCCCTGAATCTTAACGATCCTGTTTTGTCGTTTTACCGCACCACAAACGGAGTTAAGGAGATAAATCCTGAGATGGCAGTTCTGCTTGATCGTTTTGTTGAAAACTGCGAAAAAACAGGCATTCTTTCCATTGATGAAAACGGATACAGCCCTGCACAATACCGTGCTCAGGCCTTGAATATTGCTGCAATGGCCATCAAACCCAACAAAGCGGCGGGCAAAAGCATTACTTCACTTACCACTTACAGTCCGCTTTATAATGTGGGTGGTGAAAAAGCACTCACCGATGGTCTTTTTGGCGGACAGCATTTCAGGCTGAACTGGTTGGGTTATCAGGGAAACGATATGGAACTGCTGATCGATTTCGGAAGCATAGAGAAATTCAGCAAAGTGGAAGCAAATTTCTTCCTCGATCTGGTGAGCTGGATATTTCTCCCTTTGGAAATTATTATTGAAGTTTCTGATGAAGGGCAGGCCTTCACACAGGTTTACCGTGAGAAAATCCCCGAACCTGTGCGAAATTTCGGACAGAAGCCAGTACATTTCAGCTTTGATTTTCAGGAAACAAATGCCCGCTACCTGAAAATGACAGCCATCAGCCACAAAACCTGCCCCGACTGGCACCGTGGAGCCAATCAGCCTGCCTGGATTTTTATTGATGAATTGGTGGTTGAGTGAGGGGGATTTGTGGATTCGAGCAAAACTAAGCTTCTGTAAGTCAGGATTTTTTTTCGGATTATGATTTTACAGGCTGTCATGTGGAATTTTTTCAAAAAGATGCATGTGCCCGCAGGGCTACTATTTTCTTATCCAACCCACATCAAAATTTATAGGTTAATTGTACCCGGCCATTATACATAACAGGCCATATCCATCCTGATTTTTCTACCAAAGGATCCCTTCTTATATCTGTAACCAGATTAAATGCAGGGCCAAGTTCCATATCCAATCCAATCCTTTTTGCGATGGAGATGGTTTTTCCGATATTCAGGCCTAACGACATTATTTTCCATCTGTTGTTCGTCCGCCCTTGCACCCAATACATCAACTGCTGATTGAAATACCAACCTCCGACATTCTGCAGGTTTGGTTTTCCGAAAAATAGAGTATTCTCAATCTGAATATTGTAATGTAGCTCATCTTCGAATGGTGGTAAATTCAGATGACTTCCTATGCCAAGTCCGACCTTAAGATTTTCTGTATAAAAATAATTGAGGCCAATATTAAAGCCCTGGTAAAATCCGTAACCGAATTTTGTTTCCAATCTGCCTCTGTTTTCTTGTCCATAAACTGAGTTGGCAATAAGCAAAATCAGAAATATCAATCGCTTAATTTGATTTTTCATAAATGGTATATGGAATATTAGTCAAATTTAGAATCAAGACTTTTTATTGAAGGCCCAAATGTAGTAAGTAATAAGACAAATGCTAGAAAATTATCCAGCCTTTAACTGCAAAGGAACCCTTTCGTTAAAAATTCGTTAATTCTCACACAATCTTATTTTGCTGTCATGTAATTCGCTATTTTTGTACTTCAAATTACAAACCACCATGAATTCAGCCGTTGCTGTTTTTACTTCCTCCTTTTTCACATCATGGTCATGGTGGTGGCCAAGCCAGGCCTCCTAACTTTATCTCAACCCCCGTGGGAGTGTTATGCTCCTTTTCGATTTCGGAATTATGATTTCGGATTTCGGAATGCTTGCCTGTCAGCTATTTACTTATGCGAAGTCTTTACTTCTCATTGTTCATAATTATTCTGGCAATTCCATTCATTTCACATTTTATTTCTCCTAAAAACTCATGAAAATGCAACGTAAAATAAACCTGACTGAACAGGAAATCCCCCGTTTTTACTACAACATTGTGGCAGATATGCCAAACAAACCCTTGCCTCCTTTGCATCCGGGAACGCGGCAACCCATTACACCTGATATGCTGGAGCCTCTTTTTGCCAAAGAACTGATCCGGCAGGAAGTGTCTTCTGAGCGCTATATTGAAATTCCTGAAGAGGTGAGGAAGATTTATACACAATGGAGGCCAACTCCGCTTTTCAGGGCCATAAATCTTGAAAAAGCATTGAATACTCCTGCCCGTATTTATTACAAATACGAAGGTGTAAGCCCTGCCGGTTCGCACAAACCCAATACAGCAGTGGCGCAGGCTTTTTACAATAAAATTGAGGGCATCAAAAAGATTGCCACCGAAACCGGTGCCGGGCAATGGGGAACCGCGCTTGCTTATGCCTGTCAGATGTTCGATATGGAATGTGAAGTTTTTATGGTCAAAGTGAGTTACGACCAAAAGCCTTACCGCAGAATTATGATGAATACCTTTGGCGGTAAAGTACATGCTTCTCCTTCGGTGCTCACCGCCGCCGGACGCAGTATTCTTGAAGCCGATCCGCTTTCATCAGGTAGCCTTGGTATTGCCATTTCCGAAGCCATGGAGCGGGCAGCCTCTGATCCGACAACGCATTACGCGCTCGGCTCTGTGTTGAATCATGTGCTGCTGCACCAGACAATTATCGGACAGGAAGCCATGGTGCAAATGGAAAAAGCCGGACAAATGCCCGATATTGTTGTTGCGCCTTTTGGCGGAGGAAGCAATTTTGCCGGCATTGCATTTCCATTTCTTAAGCTAAATCTCACCGAAAATCAGAATATCCGCTGTATCGCAGTGGAACCTGACTCATGTCCGAAACTTACCCGGGGTGAGTTTAAGTACGATTTCGGCGATACCATTGGTCTGACGCCTTTGCTGCCCATGTACACTTTGGGTCATGACTTTATGCCGTCACCCATTCATGCGGGAGGTTTGCGTTATCACGGCGCAGGTGTAATTGTAAGTCAATTGTTAAAGGATGGTCTTATCGAAGCTGTTTCGCAAAACCAGCAACGATGCTTTGAAGCCGGAATGCAGTTTATAAAAACTGAAGGCATTATTCCCGCGCCTGAAGCCACACATGCCATTGCTACTGTTATCGACGAAGCCAACCGTTGCCGTGAAGAAGGAGTAACCAAAAATATCCTATTTAATCTATGCGGACACGGCTACTTCGATATGGCAGCCTACGAAATGTTTATGTCGGGCAAGCTGAATGGCGAAAAACTTGTGAGTGATGAAAGTATCAGGCAATCGATAAAAGCGATTGAAATGTTGCAACCATAAAACACTGCCTCAGGTTCCCCTTTCTTTCATTAAAGTTACGGGAGCCTGGGGTTCGGTTATTCAGCCATCAATGCTTTTTTCGCTTCTTCAAGCATCGCTTTCTCACTTTCGGGCAGTACAGGATAATCAACCTTAAGCTCAAGCAAGCGATTGATAATGATATTGCTGACTGCATATCTCATAAACCATTTGCGGTCGGCCGGAATTACATACCAGGGCGCATGTTCAGTAGATGTGGCGGTAAGCATATCGCCGTAGGCTTTCATGTAATCATCCCAGTATTGGCGCTCCTTTACATCATTTGAAGAGAATTTCCAGTTCTTGGCCGGATCGTCAATGCGTTCAATAAAGCGTTTTTTTTGTTCTTCCTTCGATACATTCAGGAAAAACTTGAGGATAATGGTCCCGTTTTCGGTAAGGTGCTTTTCTATGTCATTGATCTGCCGGTAACGTTTCGCCCAGAAATCAGCGTTGATTTTATCCACGGAAGTAATTCCCGGTAAATTCTGGCTGAGGATATACCCGGGATGCACCTTTACCACCAGCACTTCTTCGTAATACGAACGGTTGAAGATGCCGAAATTTCCACGCTCAGGCAGGCTTTTATAGGTACGCCATATATAATCATGATCAAGCTCATTTACCGATGGCGCTTTAAAGCTATAAACCTGACAACCTTGAGGGTTAAGGCCCGACATTACATGCTTTATGGTGCCATCCTTGCCTGCAGCGTCCATTGCCTGAAAAATCAATAAAAATGAATGACGGTTGTGTGCATAAAACTTGCTTTGCAGCTCCCGCATTTGTGCCGTATTTTCTTCAAGCAGCCTTACGCCATCCTCTTTACCTTCGATTACACCTTTGTAGGAAGGGTCAAAATCACTGACTTTTATTTTTTTTCCTGGTTTAGCCAAAATGGCGGTATCGTGAAGGAGGTTTTTCTTTTTCATAATCGGTTAAATGTTTGATCAAAAGTAACTCTTTTATTTGGGTGATTGTAAAGATAACCTAAATTGAAGCATCTGGTTTTCTAAATATATCTCCCGGTTATTCATCTGAAATGATGGATCGATTTTTTTTTGTGTTTGTGTGATTTTTGTAATATTCATGAATCAGCTCTGGTCATATTATATAAATAGCGCATAAACAGTGTGTTATAATGATATTTATCTTGATACAATGCATAAATAAATGCATATAAAATCATCAATAGTAAATATATATTTGGTCAGCCCGCCAAAAATGTGTATCTTGCGAAGCTAAAAAACAAATACTATGAAGTTTCATACGCAAGTCTTTAATGCGGTTCAAAAACCTGACATTAACGAAAAGAGTAAAATTGTAGATTTTCTTTTTGATCATCTTGATCAGTTTGGTGATAAGAAAGAAGATATTTTAAAAGCCATAGATTTTTCAGTAAAGGATAGTGTATCGTTTGGTGGGTTTACTTTAATGGCAACAGACGGTGAGAATGTGGTGGGTGCAGTCGTTGTGAATCAAACCGGAATGCAGGGGTATATCCCGGAAAATATTCTGGTTTACATTGCTGTTCACCGCGATTTAAGAGGGCAGGGGATAGGCAAAGTCCTGATGACAGAAGCCATAAATCTGGCCAAAGGAGATATTGCCCTGCATGTTGAACCTGATAATCCTGCACGTCATTTGTACCAAAAACTTGGGTTTGACAACAAATACCTTGAAATGCGACTGAAAAAATCTGCAGTCTGATGGCATATGTAACACTTGATTCGGCAAAGTTGAAAGAGAATTTCACTTTTCTGGATAATATGTTCAAAAGTGAAGGCATTCAATGGGCAGTTGTTTCTAAATTGCTCTGTGGGAATGTATTGTTTTTGCAGGAACTTATCAATCTGGGTGTTGAGCAGTTGTGCGATTCGCGGGTTTCAAACCTTCGGGCAATCAAAAAGCTGGCTCCAACCGTGGAAACAATTTACATAAAACCGCCTGCGGTAAGGTCTGTTTCTGATGTTGTAAAATATGCCGATGTAAGTTTTAATACCGAATTCAAAACGCTCAAGCTGATTTCAGATGAAGCCGGAAAGCAGAAAAAGCTTCATAAGGTCATCATTATGATTGAAATGGGCGAGTTGCGCGAAGGCGTGATGCGCGATGATTTCATCGATTTTTATGAGAATGTTTTTATGCTGCCCAATATAAGTGTTGTTGGTATAGGAACCAATCTTAATTGTTTGTATGGCGTGTTGCCAAATCACGATAAACTTATTCAACTCAGCCTTTATGAGCAGCTTGTCGAAGCCAGATTTAACCGGCAGATTCCTTACGTATCCGGAGGTTCTTCGGTTTCCATTCCTTTGATTTATGAGAAACTACTGCCTAAGGGGATAAATCATTTCAGGGTTGGTGAAACCTTGTTTCTTGGTACTGATGTTTATCATGATTCGGTGATGCCGGGAATGCACAATGATATTTTCAGGCTTTATGCCGAAATTATTGAACTTATTGAAAAACCAACCCAGCCTATGGGGGAGATGGGTACAAATGTTGAAGGACATTCTTTTGAGTTCAACAGTGATGATCATGGCAAAACATCCTTCAGGGCTATTCTTGATCTTGGACTGCTTGATGTTGAAAGTGAACACCTTAAGCCTGTAGATGCAGATATTTCATTTGCTGGTTCCAGCTCTGATATGATTGTGATGGATCTTGGAAGGAATGACCGGAATTATAAAACCGGCGATCTTATCGAATTTGGAATGGATTACATGGGTATTCTCAGAATAATGAATTCGAGGTATATCGGTAAACATGTAAGGTGATATTGTTGCAAAATGATGATCTTTGTACAGAAATATCAGCCCAACAATTTTATCGTCTTACAAACCTCTGACTTTTTCGAATTATGCCTTACCTCGTAGTTGACCTCGAAATGAGTGGCCCGGAGCCGGGTTACCATGAAATTATTCAGATTGGCGCTGTTTTACTCAACGATAATTGGGTAGAACTCGGTACTTTCCTGACCAATGTTTTTCCCGAAAACGAAGAAGCCTTTACTGCATCAGCCGAAAAAGTACATGGTTTGTCGTGGGATGAACTTCAGGAAGCACCAATGATTTATGATGTGCTCGAAGATTTCGAAAAGTGGATCAGAAAAATGCTGAAGCGGCAGAGTGGTGATCTTCGCGATCTTGTTATTTGTGGTCAAAGCGTGATTTTTGATGTAAACTTCCTCAAGTTTGCATACTCCGGCGAAAACCTCGACTGGCCATTCAGCAACAAACTGATTGATTTGCATACCATTGCATTCTATACTTTTAAAATTCTGGAAGCCAATGGCAAATCAGTGCCACGCTCGCTTAGCCTGAAATCAATTTCGGCCTGGTTTGGTTTTGAACGCGAAGGTACTACGCACAATGCCCTTGAGGATTCGCAGCTTACCATGCATTGCCTTCAGAAATTCTTTCAGATGGCGGCCAGATTTAAAATTCAGGACTAGCTTTCTGCTTCCGGATCTGCTTTCTGTATCACCTTGAATTAGCAGGACAGGGCTTGACTAATTGAAAACAAGCATTTTGCAAAAACTAAAAAATTATCAGGTGAAGCCCTGACTTTCAACTCTTAAAAATTGTTAAAAAAATATAGCTCTGCTGCGGATATAGTTGCTAAATTTGCAGGTTGAAATCCGGGTTATTATATGGAACTGAAAGATGATGAATTGAACAGAATTGCAGCTCTGATACTCCTGGAAAGTAATCACCTTTTCCCTTGTTCGTATCCCGATATTCCGCTTAACTTCTCCATGTTGAAAGATGCGCTCAGAATAACCGGTTACAAGGTTGACGAAATTGATTTGAATGATTTTATGGCTGCAGCAGAATTAAAGTTCGCAGCGATGGCTCCTCTCAACTGGAACAATTACGGCACAATAGCAATATTGCTTAACCAGAATTATCCTGATGAAGATCTTTTGGCCATCAGCCCGACCCGTGTTGTTGATTTGGTGAAGGCATTTCCCAATTTCTCAGATATGTCAGAGCCGGATGCTGATGCAATAGATTCAATTATTTATACCTGGATCAGCCTGAGCGATGAAAATGACGGGTATTCAGATGATGATGCCTGGGTTTAGTTTACTTCCCATACTTGAATCTGCATTTGCCATAGCAACCTTTAATCCTGTGAAATGAAAAGAATACTTGTCTCAATCATTATTGTGCTGAGTCTGAGCAGCGTTTATGCCCAGAAGAAGAGTTTCTCAGCTCCCGATTATAAAAAGATTGGCAAAGCCATCTCCAAAAAAAGCAGCTCCGCATACTATCCCTTGCTCATGGAGCGCTTAAAAGCCAACGACACAACACTCTCCCCACGCGAATATCATCTGTTGTATTACGGATATGTTCTTCAGCCTGGATATGCACCCGAAAAGGTGAAATATGCTCAGGATAGTCTGTTGGCGCTAATGAACCGCGAAGTGCTTGAGGAGAGCGAATATAACCGTATTATCGAACTGGCTTCTTCCACATTAAATGAGTATCCTTTTGAAATCAGTATTCTGGATCCCTTGATATATGCTTTGCGGATGGAAGGCAAAAATGAACTTGCGGCAAAACTCGAGTTCAGATTTGGACGTATCATTGAAACCATCTTTAATTCGGGCAATGGACTTACCAAAGAAACCGCTTTCCATGTCGTTTCAATTTCGCATCAGAAGGATATGTTACGCGCTTTGGGCTTTGGCTTTGGAGGTCAACGAGCACTGGTTGATGCGAAAATCAGTTATCTTAAAGTTGCGAAAAATGACTTTGGGATTGAAGGAATGTTTTTTGATGTTTCTGCCATTTATCGGAATCCCCTGAAATAACATGGTTTTAAAGTACTGATTATTTATTCGGTTCGCTGACCGATGTCTTTGCCTGTTTCCCTGAAGTTCCTCCGGGACTCCCTTTTTACATCTGATGATAAGATTTCCCGGTTTTTAATCCATGCATCCTGCCTTTATTCCGGCATTTTTTTGCATAAAAAAACAGATGCATTCTCCCCGTAATAGAATGCATCTGCGAAAATAGGAAAAGTAAGAATCAATTGTATGCAAACGTAATATTATAATTACCGCAATATTGATCACCTTTTGGCAAATTATCAGTTTTCACTGTCATTGCAAGGTTGCGTTTTCCTTTCTCATTGGTCGTCAGTGACCCCTGAGTATTGTCCGAAGTTGTGCGCAGAGTAAACTCTTCTCCGTTTTGGTTTTTAACTACACCATCATTGATGGTAAAGTTGCAATGTGATTGTGGTTTGCCTGAAATGCTGATATTTCCGACACTAACATTATTCATGCTTTCAACTTCATTGAGTTGGAAAGATGTCTCGCCGTTAAAAGTTGCATTGGCAGATTCAACTACTTCTGCAAAAACATGACCAGTAACCCGCACCTGTCCCCATGCTCCGGCAACTGAAATGCTCAGAAGGAAAATTAGGGTGGTTAATGAGCGGGAGTTCATGGATGTTTTTTTTATGTAAATGTACAACATCAATATATGCCTTGTCAAGTAAAAAGTGAAAATAATTTACCTATAAGTGAAAATAAATATCATTATAATTTTAAGACACTGAAAAAGAGTATCATATAAAAATGATGCATATTAATAGTGTAAATAAAATATACAGTAAATGCAATTAAAAAAGAAAAATATTTGTAAACATAATTTACATTTATCAAAATAACACAATCGAAGATCACTTTTCGGCATTCCTGTTTCCTCCAGTTTCACTTAAATCTGATTTATTTTGGTATCCATTTATCGTAACAAACGGCAATGCCACTTCCCGGATATTTGGTTTTTTTTAAGATCGTTGTCTGTTTAAAAGTCGGATGCATGTATTGTAAATCAATTCGTCGCTGCAACATATTATCTTAAAATTGAACCTTAATTTGATTTTTGCGTTTTTTATGTTATATTTGTAATGTTAATCTCTAATTTCCAATTGTTATGCCTACCGGTAAAGTTAAATTTTTCAATGAACGTAAGGGCTTTGGTTTTATCGTTGATGATGAAACCCAGCATGATGTTTTTGTTCATGCCACCGGCCTTTCGGAGAAAGTAAACGAGAATGATCTTGTAACTTTCGAAATTGCTGAAGACAAAAGAGGAAAGAAAGCCGTAGATGTAAAAAAGGTATAGCTTTCTATTTCGTAATGCCAGAAAGCCTCGCCTGAGGCTTTTTTTCTCTATCACAATTGCATTATCCTGCCCTTTGGCTTCAGGTTATGGTTTATCTTTGTTGCCATAAAATACCTGGCCTTGAATTATCTTCTCATTGAACAACTAAGCAAATCATACGGAGAGAAAGAACTCTTCAGCGACATTACATTCGGAATTGATCAGGGTAGTAAGGTCGCACTTATTGCCCGCAACGGTGCCGGAAAAAGCAGTCTGCTCAACATTATAGCCGGGCTCGACCTGCCCGACAGTGGTTCCATTACTTTCCGCAGAGACATCAGATGGGGATACCTGTCGCAGAATCCTGAAATGCAGGACGATCAAACCGTGTTTGATATCCTTTTTAATGCTGAAAATGAATTTATGCGGGCCATCCGCGATTATGAGTTCAGCATTAACCGACTTAAAACCGACGATTCGCCCGATGCCCATAAAATGCTGGAAATAGCTACAAATGCCATGGAACGGGTGAATGGATGGGATTATGATGTGAGAATTAAAGAAATACTCAGCCGGTTTAAAATTACCGATCTCGATCAAAAAGCAGGTGAGTTATCGGGCGGTCAGCGAAAAAAAGTTTCACTCGCAAAAGCACTGCTTGAAGAAACTGATCTGCTCATCCTCGATGAACCTACCAATCACCTGGATATTGAAATGATTGAATGGCTTGAAGATTATCTTTCAAGGCAAAACCTCAGTCTGCTGGTTGTGACCCACGACAGGTACTTTCTGGATAACGTTTGCAACGAAATCCTCGAAATGGATAACAACCGGATTTATCGCTATAAAGGAAATTATTCCTACTTCCTTGAAAAGAAAGCTGAACGCGAAGTCATTGAGCAAACCGAAACGGAAAAAGCAAAAGGTCAGTTCAGAAAGGAGCTTGAGTGGATGCGACGTATGCCCAAAGCGCGAACTACAAAATCAAAAGCCAGAATTGATACCTTTTACGAGATTCAGGAAAAAGCAGGCAAGCGTGTTGAAAAGGATTCCGGGCCGCTCGAAGTGCGTATGACGCGTATTGGCGGTAAAATTCTTGAGATGAATAACATTCATAAATCATTTGGCGAAAACCGGCTGATTGACAATTTCTCTTATACCTTCAAAAAAGGAGATAAAGTTGGGGTAGTAGGTAAAAATGGTTCCGGAAAATCGACCCTGCTCAATATGATTACCGGATCATTGCACCCTGATATGGGCAAAATTACTACCGGACAGACCATTGTTTATGGATATTACTCACAGGAAGGATTTCAGTCTCAGGAAGACAGGCGTGTGATTGACATTGCCCGCGATATTGCCGAGGAAATGCCGATGGGAAAGGGGAGGATTTCGGCTTCTGCTTTTCTCACCCACTTTAACTTTCCAAGCGTTCTGCAATATAATTATTTCTCAAGCCTCAGCGGAGGAGAAAAACGAAGATTGTTTCTTTTGATGCAATTGCTCAAAAATCCGAATTTCCTTATTCTTGATGAGCCAACCAACGATCTTGACATTCATACACTAAACCTGCTTGAAGATTTTCTTATGAATTTTGAAGGATGTTTGCTGGTGGTGTCGCACGACAGGTTTTTTATGGATAAAATTGTTGACCACGTCTTTGTTTTTGAAGGCAATGGCAAGGTGAAAGATTACTATGGCAATTATTCTGATTATTACAGAATAAAGATGGCTGAGGAGGCTCTTGCAGCCAAACAGAAGCTTCAGGTAGCCGTAAAACCGGTAAGAGAGGTCGATGCCTCGGCTAAGCTCAAAAAGCCATCCTATAAAGAGAAAACAGAATTTGAAGCACTTGACCGCGAGATACAGTTGCTCGAAACCATGAAACACGAAGTGCTCGAAAAAATGAACAGCGGCAATTGCAGCCCCGAAGAACTTGAAAACCTGAGTCGTAATTATCAGGAAACAGAAACAAACCTCGAAGAGAAAACCAACCGCTGGCTTGAACTTAGCGAATTATTTGAATAATCAGATTGATTCCTTTTTACTCGTTATCACCCGAAAAAATCAAATATATTCGGGTAATGTTGTTTTACAAGACTGGCATTCCTTCGCATGAATGCAGATTACAGCGCTGCACACCGTGCACCGGCATCTGACCTTTTCCCTTTCCATGTAAGGATCCTCACCCATAACCTTCAGATCTTTCAGGTTTTGAATCAGGCTGCTGTGATATTTGCTGCGGTAACGTTTGTCAAGTTGTTTCAGTCGTTTACAGGGGAAGATTTCACAATCATAGCAATGCTTTGAGCCGTTTTGAGGATGGTGCCCGCAATTTTTTATGCTGCATAAGTTGCAGTGTCTGGGTTTATTTCCTTCCGGAGTAAGGCAGCCAACACATCTGTTCTTTGTTCGCTGAAAAGCATAACATGTGCCGCAATTGATGCCGCATGGAGCAATCATTGAGAAATCGAAGATTGTTTCCATCGTCTTTCTGTGGTTTATTCCAGAGCATGTTAATATCCTCATCCATGAACTTCAACACAGTGAGCCATACAATGGGAAAATAACAAATTTCAAAAGAAACTGGCTAAGAACAATTGAAAGAGGGCATCATTTCCTTGAAACGATGCCCTTAATATTTGAGGTGTTTATGTTATGAATTTAACATCACCGGCATTACCAGCATAAGGATATCTTCAGCAGGATTTTCGCCTTCAACTGGACGGAGTATGCCGGCACGGTTCGGAGCTGACATTTCGAGGCGGATGTTTTCGGTGTTCAGATTGGTAAGCATTTCTACCAGAAAACGGCTGTTAAATCCGATTTCCATGTCTTCGCCATTAAAACTGCAACTCAGTCTCTGTCTTGACTCATGCGCGAAATCAACATCTTCGGCATCAATATAAAGCTCCTGGCCCGAAATGGTGAGCCTGATTTGATTTGTTGATTTATTGGCAAAAAATGATGCCCGGCGCAGGGTGGTGATCAGCGAAAGACGGTCAACAATCAGCGTATTCGGATTGTCAGTAGGAATAACCGCTTCGTAGTTCGGATAACGACCTTCGATCAGGCGGCAAACCAGATCAGTGTTTTTAAAAGAAAATCGTGCATTTGTGCCATTATACTCAACGTTTACCTCGGTGTTGTCGGCTGAAAGGATATTTTTAAGCTGGTTCAGCGGTTTTTTGGGCATAATGAAAGTGGTGCTTTCGGAAGCGCTGACATCGGAACGTTTGTAACGCACGAGTTTGTGGGCATCGGTGGCAACAAAAATCACAGAGTCGGGCGAAAGATCACAGTAAACGCCTGACATGGCTGGCCGGAGGTCGTCGCTGCCGGTAGCAAAAATGGTTTTGTTGATGGCAGTAAGAAGCAATTCAGCAGGAAGGACAATGGTAGCAACTTCATCCATTTGCGGCGCTTTAGGGAATTCGTCGGCATTGTGTCCGGCTATTTTGAATTTGGCTTCATCGGCAGCTATTTCAATACCCAGAAGCTTATCAATGGTAAAAGTAAGCGGTGTATCGCCGTAAGTTTTTAACAGTTCAAGCAGGATTTTGGCAGGTATGGCAACTGAACCACCTTCCTCGGCCATATTTGTTTCAATAGTCACCCGCATGGTGGTTTCCAGATCAGAAGCCGTTATCTGAAGTGTGTTATCATTTAATTCAAATAAAAAATCGTCAAGAATGGGCAGTGTATTGCTTGAATTTAATACACCACTGATTGACTGGAGGCTTCTGAGAAGACTTTGGCTTGAAACTATAAATCTCATAATTAAGTGATTTTCTTTGTTGTAGTGACTGTTGAACTTTCCGGTAAAATTATAAAATTAATTGACAATGCACCAATTATACGACAGGGCATTAAAGAAAATTATCAACACTTTATTAACCCATTTTTTTTGTGATCTTGTTTTTCCCGAAATCAAATTTCTTTTCTGTGCCATTGAGCAGCCTTTTGATGTTTTCACGGTGGGTGTAAGGAACAAAAACAGCAACAGCAACTGCCAGAATGATCAACGGGACGCGGGTTTCGCCAAAAACAAATATTACCACAACCGGAAAAGCCAGCGAGCTGATAATTGATGCCAGTGATACGGTACGGGTAAACACCATAACGGCAATAAAACATCCGAGAATAATCAGAAAGGCAGCAGGATAAAGCGCAATTACCACTCCAACCAGGCTGGCAACACCCTTTCCTCCCCTGAAGCCGGCAAACACAGGATATACATGTCCGATAACGGCTGCAGCACCAAGCAGTATGCGGTAAATTACTTCCTGATTCTGACTGAATCCGTCGTATGTAATCCAGTTCGCGATACCAACTGCCAGCCATGCTTTAAAAACATCAAAAAGCAATACAGGAATTCCCGCTTTTAGACCCAGTACCCTGATCGTATTGGTTGCTCCTGCATTTCCGCTGCCTTCGTTACGGACATCCAGCCCGTAGAACCATTTTCCTACCCAAACCGATGAAGGGATTGATCCAAGCAGATAAGCGAGTATAAAAGCCATCGCGATGTAGAAATATGCCATATTTTGTTTGTTAATGTCTGAAACAATTTTCTTGTTTTTTTGCTGATCAGTGTGATGTTAATCCATTTCTGTTCAGCCTCCCCTCGATTGCATTTTTCGCATAAATGCTATTCTGCGCTCTGGTGTTGAAATGATGAACTGATAGCCCTCTTCAGAGTTTGGTGTTTTTAGTGTTCGTTTGTCCTCTTTAAGGCCGGCAATAATATTATTGAAATCGTTGTTCGACGAAATGGCCTGCATAATTCCATTTCCGTAAGTGAAGAAATACCATTCGGTACTGCTGATTTCGATGTACAGGTTAAGTATGTCGCCGGTGCGCCGTTTGCCGATTTCAACGTACCCGTTTACTTTTCGGTTAACGGGGTCGCGGAGTATTCCTGCAATTCCTATTTGTCCTTCGCTCACAAAGCTTTTCAGGTTGCCATCCCAAACCATATCAATGTCGGTGAGGGTGATGCTGCGCACCATTTCAGGAGGTGGTCTTCTTAATTGACCTGTATTGTTCAGCTCGTTAAGTACATCTCCCGCCTGTTTTGAGCCAAGCAAGCCCGTAAGCAAGGTTCGGTAAGTGTCAGAATTTACGTCCGTTCCCTGTAATTCTGCTTTTTGCAGGCTTTCGCGAAGTTTGCCCAGTGCAAGATCAGAAAAGAAAAAGTTGAGTGCAATTGCCAGATTAAACCTTGTTGAATCGGCAATGGAGTAATGTGTTACCTTTCCGAAACTTTTTTGACTGACCTGCCCAAGTCCTGCACCAGTTTCAATTTCGCCGACAGAAGTAATGATGCACTGCCGTGTGTCGATGGTCATCAGATTTCCTTCGGTGGTGCTGTTGTTCAGCCTGTTTTCGGAGCCCATAAGAAATGCCTCTGATTTCCGGTCGAAGGTTATAAAACCACTTGCCGATGCCACCAGTGTATCGCCCCATGCTTTGGGTTTGCGGAACATGGCAGGATATACGCTGCTGAAAAAGTCGGAATAAACTATGGCTGCAAGAACCGGATCGCCCAGGTAGTCACGCATGACGGGAGAAACGGGGAGTTTAATGTAATTCGGATCTACAGGTGCACTGAACGAAACCCAAGGCCCGTTTTCCTCAAAGCAATCGCTGCGGGGGCGGTATCCTCCGGTAAAAGTGAGCAAAGGTTGTGACGCATTCAGACTGATTTCACCCGTGAAATCAAAGTGAGTACTCAAGGCAAATGATTCTCCTGATTCGATTTTGGCGAGACCAGAAGTGTTTCCTCCGGCATCAATTGTAAGGGCTTCAAAATAGAGTGGCTGCACGGCACCAAGATCATCGGTGTAATCATAATATCCCGAAGCGAAATAATCATTTCTTGATTTTACATTGACAGCCGCATTATAAATGCGAAATGCTTTGTTTTTTCTGCTGGCAATGATGTTTGCGTTTTCAAGTGGTTTCATCACACCGTCAGACAGTATCGTAACCTCGCCGTTTCCGGGAAATACTGCCGCATCGCCCACCCTTATCATCTTTACTTCTTTGGCATTGATGATGTTTTCTTTCATGCTGTAAGTGGCTTCCATCGCAAAAAACTGCAGTGAATCCATGGCGGGGTTTGTTGAAATAAACTCCGAACCTGAAAAATCGAAATCAACGAGATCAGTCAGGCTGACGGTGTCGGCAAGGGCAGCCCGTTGCGCAAGTGAATTGGTGAGGTAAAGTTCCTCATTTTTCATTCTCCACTCAATTTTATCCATAAAACAGATATACCGGCTTTGTGGCAGATCGATTTTTACACTCTTTCCGGGAGTGCCAAAAGTAGCCAGACTGTTTCTGAAATCGACCCTGCCGGGATGGATGCGTACAGAAAGAGAAAGGTTTGGCCGCTCGGGATAATAAAGCTGGAAGTTGGTGGTGTCGGTATTGAATGATTGATTGCTGAAAACAAAGGTACCTGATTCAATGTCAGCATTGTCGAGTCTGCTTTTGCCTCTTCCCAGCAGACCGGCTGAGGTAAGAGATAATGCCCCTGAGTGATATGATTTTTTATTAAACATCTCAAACTCTTCACCGGGCATTGTGTTGAGGCGCATAACATCAAGAAACGGCAACCAGAACTGCGTAATGCCTTCGGCTTCTACCTGAGGGAAAGCCGGGAAAACCGCTTGCTCCTGCATTGTAAAACGATTCAGGTTTGCAGTGAGTGAATCCGGCGTAAAGAGAAAATGGTCAGACTCCGAAAGGGATGTCATAAATTTCAGGCTTCCGGAACCTTCAAGCCCATCGTTGCTGAGAGATATTTCGGAGAAAAAGGTTCCTTTTTCGTCATAAACAGGAAGCCCTTCCGGTGCGAGTGTGCGTGTAAATCCGAGGGAGTAATCTTTCATTACCCTGAGCGGTTCCTTTATGTCGGGCATGATGCTGCCCGAATAAAGGTGTCCATCGAATTTCAGCCCGTCAGTTGTAAACTTGTTCAGACTGTCGAGGGTAAAAGGATAAACAACGTAATAAAAATCATCGCGTTTATAGGTGCCTTTTTCTATGTGATGGTAATCATAAAAGACGAAAGCATCATTCTTGCTGATAAATATCGGGTACTGAGGCAATGATTTTATGCCGGATTTATTATCAGGTGCATCAATCATCAGATCGCCGCTGAGGTTTGCCAATACATTTTTTACCACAACCTGCTGCATAGGTTGTCTGTCTTTTTGGGGGAGATCAACTTTGAAGGAGATGGAGTCAATCTGAGGCATACTCAACTGGAACTTGCCATATTCAAAAGAACTTTCATTCGCAAAGAAATCAAAATAACCGGCTTTAACTTTACCTGTAAATACAAAATCAAGATTTTTCTGAACAAGAATCTCCTTGTTTCGCGGATAGATGTAAACCGCCTGCGAATCGCTGATTGAAACTTCGGGCACTCCCCTGATGATAAGGTCGAAGGTGTTGAGGTTTAAGGTTGCATTGCTGGTTCCGGATACAGAAGAGTTGATCTGAATTACATCGTAATCCTGTTTTTTACTGCGCGCCATAAGGTAGTCAAAAAGCCGGTCAGTGACTTCAATTCTTTCGTTGTCAATGTTATAGATAATGTATCCTCTGTTCGAAAGGTTAATGGCCATAGCTTTCACCTGAGCTACAGGTTTTTTCATAAATTCGATCAGTTCACTCAGGTGAAAATTCCTGCGGTTGTCGTTTTTTTCAACGAAATTGTAAATCACATTGATGGGATTCACTTCATCTATCCCTTGAAGCTGGGCATATCTGGCCTCAGAATAGAAGTTTGAAGATTCGAACAATGCATCGCCCTGTTGCCGGATGCCCTTCTGCATTTCAAAGTTCATGCTGTCGCTTTCGAGCGTATATGCAAGGGTTTCAAAATACATGTCGAGCTTATGGTACGAATTAAAGTACGGGCTTGCCGAAGCGCCGCTGTTAGAACGGTTGAGCAGAATCTGGCGGTTTTCGTGGTTGTATCTGAGCTGAACTCCCGGATGAAAAATGGAGTCGCCTTCGTGATACCATGTAACGGCAGCTCTTTGAGAAGAAAGGCGATCGGGTCTGATGACAAAATCACGCGATGTCAGTTTAAGCGCCGGTTGTCCCTTGCGCGATATCCAGAGTGTGGCGTCCTGATCTCCATAGCCGGAACCAATTATTCTCGACCCTTCCAATGTAAATCCACCACGGTAGTCTATCCCTTGAAAAACCTGTTTGATCTCAAGATCGGTCTGATAGGAAACGAATTTCGGAGAAGTGGCTCTTTCGATGGATACACCAGTGGTTACACGGTCTTCAAGCTTCCCGGTAAGGGGGAAACTAAAATAATCTTTGTGATAAAAGTTTGCTGAATCAGCAGACCAGGCCGTTTGTTTGAGATTAATCTGATAATTGCCGGGAGTGGCATAAACTTTTTGCGGATCAAAGTTGAAATCTTCCCAGATAACTTTCCCTCCGTTACCGGCAAATTTATCCTGCAGCGGGAAGTGTACTCCCGAGGTTTCAAAAATCCGGATGCTGTCGCGACCTGAAATACAAACCAGATCTACTTTTTCAAGTTTTACAATAAGAGTGGTGTCAAAATCATAAGTGAAATCTCCGTTTCTGAATTGCCATGAGTTAGCATAAGAACGGAAGAGTATTTTATTTTGGTTCAGATCAACTGTATTTCCAAGAAAGGTGCTCAACATTCTCAGACTTTTCCCATCCAGAAAGGGTTCCAGCCCTTTGTGCCATGCAAGTATGCCTTTTGTGCCGGTGTTTGGCTGAAATGAATTCAATGCGATCAGGTAATCTCTGAATGCCGGCGTAGGACGCATACGCTGCGCCATCATGACATTGAATGTGGATACGATTTTATTTTGCACAGATGGCTCATACTCACCCGAGTTCCAACGGGCAGTGAATTGCTGCATTGCCTGCCGGGATTCTTTGTCGCTTGCCTGCTTCATAAACTCTCCCAAATCAACCAGAAATGCGGTTGGTTCTTCTGAAAGCAATTTTACCCCCTGTGCAAATGAGGAGTTGCTGATCAAAAGAAATACTGTTGCAATTAAAGCTGAAATGTATCTGAGTTTTTGAGGCATATGGAGTAATTTTTTAAGTTGTCCCCTGATCCATTTACTGGATTAAAGCACAAATGTGGCAGTTGCCCAGTTGTTTTTTTTGGTTTGCGAGATAAAGCTTAGGCCGAGCTCATTGGCGCGGGTTGTAATGGCTTCAACATCCTGGGTGTAAAATCCGCTCATCATCAGAATACTGCCGGGTGTCATGCATTTGCGGTAGTGATGCATATCGTTGAGCAGTATATTTCTGTTGATGTTGGCAATGAGGATGTCGAAATGTTTACCCTCCAGCAAGGCCGCATCTCCCTGATAAACGTCAATATGGGGTAAATTATTTTTCGCCGTGTTTTCAACTGAATTATGGTATGCCCATTCGTCATTGTCGATGGCTGTAATTTTGCTTGCACCTTTCATGGCAGCAAGTATGGCCAGCACTCCGGTTCCGCAACCCATATCGAGCACGGTTTTGTCTTTTACATCGGTGTTAAGCAACAGGCTGATAATCTGGGCAGTGGTTTCGTGATGGGCTGTTCCGAACGACATTTTCGGTTCTATCTCAATGTCGAATTCGATGTCGTTGTTTTTGGGGTGAAAAGGTGCCCTTACCATACACTGGCCGTCAATAATTACCGGATCAAAGTTTGATTCCCAAAGGGCATTCCAGTTCTGATCTTCAATGATTTTCCATGTGTAGGAAGGGTTGGAGCCTTCGGGCCACAATTCCTGATTATTCAATATCGAGACATCAAAATCCGGTGCCTGAATATATTCCAGCAGTCCATTTTCATTTTCAACGAAACTCTCAAAGCCCAGTTCACCAAGCGCTGCCATTATCAGTTCAGCAATGTTTGCCTCACCTTCGGGCAGGCTGCAATTTAGTTCTACGTAATTCATGGATGAAAATTTAAATATAAACCTGCCAGTTTTTTAAGCCGGCAGGTTCAATTTCGTTTATTTCTATAAATTAAAAGCTGTTGATAATCTTTGCAAAATCGGCAGCTTTAAGCGATGCACCGCCGATCAGTCCGCCATCCACATCGGGATTAGCGAACAGTTCGCGGGCATTGGCAGCATTGCAGCTTCCGCCGTAAAGGATAGAGGTTTCTGAAGCAGCGTCTTCGCCAAATTTCCCTGCAAGCACTTTACGGATAAAAGCATGCATTTCCTGCGCTTGTTCAGGAGAAGCTGTGCGACCGGTTCCTATGGCCCACACAGGTTCGTAAGCAACAATCACTTCGCTGAAATCTGTTTCGCTAAGGTTAAAAAGTGCTTCGGTCAGTTGTTTTTCAACCACTTCAAAATGCCTTTCCGATTCGCGTTCTGCAAGCACTTCGCCGCAGCAATACACAGGGATGAGGCCGTTTTTAAGCGCCTGGGTTATCTTTTTTGCAATTACAGCATCTGTTTCGCCATAATATGTACGGCGCTCAGAATGACCGAGAATTACGTGTGATGCTCCGGCAGAACTTACCATGGCAGCAGATATTTCGCCGGTGTAAGCGCCGGATTCATGCTCACTTATGTTTTGAACCCCGCAAAAGAAATCGTTTTCGGTTCCCACATCATTGGCAAGTTCAAGAAAAAGTGCCGGAGGAAAAACAACAACATCCACATACTCAGGACGGGTTGTATTCAGTTCTTCGGCAATTCCGAAAAGCAATTCTTCGGCTTCTTCAAAAGTTTTGTTCATCTTCCAGTTTCCTGCAACAATTTTTCTTCTCATTTTGAAAGTTTTACAGTGTTGTTATTGAATCAGGCCAAGCGGATGCGCGGATCGAGCAGGCCATAAATAATATCTACAAAAATATTAATAATCACCAACAAAACGGCGATAAAAAGCACACTGCCCATTACCACCGGAAAGTCGTATTTCTCTAAGCCTTCCACAATTACTACGCCAATGCCTTTCCAGTCGAAAACGTATTCCACAAAAACGGCACCCGCCATCAGCGATGCAAACCACCCTGAAACAGCGGTTACTACCGGGTTAAGTGCGTTGCGCAATGCATGGCGGAAAATGATGCGTTTGAATCCGAGTCCTTTGGCTTTTGCGGTGCGGATGTAATCCTGCGAAAGCACTTCGAGCATGGAACTTCGTGTAAGTTCAATGATGATGGCAAGTGGCCGTATGCCCAGCGTTATGGCTGGAAGTATCAGATTTTTCAAATCCAGATATTCGCCGCGACCGAAGTCATCCACCGAATAAAGTGTGCCAAACATGCTGAGTCCGGTGTAATCGGCCAGCACAAAAGCAAACAGCCAGGCTATGACGATAGCTGCAAAAAAGGAGGGCAGCGACATGCCCAGAACCGAAATAAACATGATGAGCTGATCGAGCCAGCTTCCTTTTCGCACAGCAGTTACAACGCCCAGAAATATCCCCACAATAGCGGCAAAACCCATAGCTACAGTCGCCAGCAACATGGTGTTGGGAAATGACTGGGCCAGAATGTCTGAAACCTTGCGTTTGCTTTGGTATGAGCGCCGCAGGTAAGGCTTTTTGAGTAAAACACGTGTTTCGCCCGACGAAATCAGGGTAACAAATGGCGCATATCGGGCACTGTCAGGATAAAACAATGAGCCGGGTGAAGACACATTGTGCCATGAAAGCGGCGAAAGGTCGTTTACAAAAGCAAAATACTGAACGATAACCGGTTTGTCGCGCCCAAGTTCGCGGTTGATGGCTTCAACAGATGAAATGTCGGCACGCTGCCCCAGCATCATCCGCGCCGGATCGCCCGGAAGTATCGTGAAAAGCATAAAAACCAGGGTTACCACACCCAGCAGTACAAAAAATCCGTAGTAAAGCCGTTTCAGGATAAATCCGGTCATTGTCCGTTATTCGGTGGGTTTAGTGATGAATTTGCTTTTAAATGCTGAATATTCCGGGAAGTCGTTGTAATGCCATTTCTCAACAACCACACCATTGTGCAGCAATAATAACCCGGGGTTGGCTCTGACCATTGTTTTCAGCGTTATGTCGTCGGCTTGATAAAACTCATAAGTGAGACCAAGCGATTGTTTCACACTATCGATTTCTTCGGTGAGTGAACTGCTCAACGCAATAAAGCCAAGTCCGTCAGCTTCGGCAGCCAGGGCAAACTTCTCAATTGCAGCAAGGGCTTCATGGTTTGCCTTTTCAACACTCCAAACTGTAAGCAGAAACTGGTAGCCGGGATTCTGAATAAAATGATCGGTGTAATCATTGCCTTCCATATCGAGAATCTGCAGGTCATGTCCGAGGAAAACATTTGGATCTTCGGTGCGCTGACTCACAAATTCCCATTGTGACATCCATACGGAATCGCTGAAAGGGTAGTTGGGTGAGAGGTATTCCTGCGTTTCGCCCGTGGCTGAGTTTCTGTAAGTGAGGTAATATCTTACAGGTTCGGGGTTCTCTACAAACATCTTATTTCCCTTTTTCCAATCCATAAAATCAATGATGGGCAGGTGGCGGTAACAATAGAAGCTGAGGGCAAAAAACATCACAGCAAATATTCCGGCGGTTCCATAGGCCTGGAGATTACTGTATTGATCTTTTGTTTTCTTGCGCCATGCAAAAAGCAGCAGCGTTGGAACCATCATCAGCACATTTTTATAGAATGTCTGCCAGTTGGTAAGGGTAATGGCATCGCCGAAACAGCCGCAATCGGGCACCGGGTTGTAAAGCGCGTCGTAAAAGGTGAGGCCGGTGAAAAATGTCATAATTCCAAGCAGCAACCATGCATTTACTTTTGGTTTCAGATTGAAAAGCACGACCACGCCCATCACAAACTCCATAATACTGAGCAATATGGAAAGTGAAAGTGCGGCGGGCAGCATCCAGTCGGTTCCCCAGGCGTAGAAATAATCTTCGAGACGGTATGCCATGCCAAGCGGATCAATGCCTTTGACAAAGCCTGAGAAAATGAAAACAACTCCTACTAAAATTCTTGAGATAAAATGAACGATGCGCATGGTAAAAAAAATTAGAAAAAAATCAGGTTTCAGCTTTTCGTGTCTTTTAATTCTGCGAGTTTGATTAGGGCAAAAAGTGCGTAGTTGATCATGTCGTAATAGTTGGCATCAACACCTTCCGAGATAAAAGTCTGACCTTTATTGTCCTCTATCTGCTTAACCCTGAGCAGTTTCATGAGAATAATATCGGTAAGCGAACTTACCCGCATATTGCGCCAGGCTTCGTCGTAATCGTGGTTTTTGTCCATCATCAGGCTGCGAGCCCCGTTGATGTATTTGTCGTAAAGTCTTTCCACTTCGCTGTGATCCATATTCAGGTCATCGCTGTTGCCAAGCTCAAGCTGAATAAGCGCAATAACTGAATAGTTGACAATTCCGATAAATTCAGGCCATTCGTTTTCAACAACTTTGTGCGAACCTTTCCCCTGAATGCTGCGGATGCGGTTTGCCTTGATGTAAATCTGATCGGTAAGCGATTCCGGACGAAGCACCCGCCAGGCTGTACCGTAATCCTTCATCTTGGTTAAAAATATATCTTTGCAGGCACGAATGGTTGCATCGAACTGCGAAGCGGTATCATTTGTCATAGAGGACTGAAAATTAATTAACTAACTGTTTGATTGCAATGACGGCTACACATGCCGCTTGGGCGGATAAAGGTACATATTTTTCGCAAACACGCTCCATCAGGTGCGGGGGTTTGGTGCTCGACCTTTCAAAGCCTGTGGTGATGGGCATTTTGAATGTTACTTCCGACTCTTTTTTCGATGGTGGAAAATATTTAGCTCCATCACAAATAACCGACAGGGCAGGGGAGATGCTTGATGCCGGTGCCGCAATTCTCGATATCGGGGCACTCTCAACCCGACCTGGAACCCATGGCGGCACTGCCGAAGAGGAAACCGAACGTTTGATACCGACTATTGAGCTGATCCGAAAGCATTTTCCGGAAGCTTTAATTTCGGCTGATACCTATCGGGCTTCGGTTGCTGAAATGGCTGTTGGCGCAGGTGCTGCCATTATCAACGATATTTCGGGTGGTACCATGGATGATGAAATGCATGGTTTTATGCTCACTTCTGAAGCAGCTTATGTATTGATGCACATTCAGGGGACACCTGCCACCATGCAGCAAATGCCGGAATATACCAATGTGGTTGCAGAAGTGAAATCATTTTTCGAAAAGCAGCTTCAGTTGTTTGTTGCCGGAGGAAAGCAGAATATTATTCTTGATCCAGGCTTTGGCTTTGGTAAAGATGTGCATCATAATTACCAGTTACTTGCTGGCTTCTCTGATTTTGCAGCGTTTGGATTTCCGATGCTGGCCGGTGTTTCGCGAAAATCGATGATCAATAAGGTGCTGCAGATCAAACCATCGCAGGCACTGAACGGAACCACCGTTCTGAATACCATTGCTTTGATGAATGGTGCAAATATATTAAGGGTACACGATGTAAAGGAGGCTGTGGAAGCCGTGAAGCTTTTTGGCGCTTTGCAGGAATATAACCTCTAACAGGGTTTGACTCTCTATCAGGGTGATCGCTTGCATCAATAGGGCGACCCCTTTGGAAGAGTTCGTGCCCTGTCAGGGGTAGCTGGCGGGGGGGGCTTCATTCATTGTCTTGTCCTGAAGGGTATGGGTTCACTTCAAGAGCGTCACACTACCCTTCATCTTCGCAACCTTCCTTCTATACCTCTCCACATTGAGGATGGAAATCCTCTCTTTTATCAAAACTTGCGTTTTTTGATAGTTTTGATAATCTATCATCTTCACAACCTTTCCCACCATATCCGAATAACTGAACACCCAGCTATAAACCCCCGCCGCTTCATATCACCTCACCCCAGCCCTCTCCTGCCTTCGACGATGGTTCGACAAAGGCTCACCAACCGGCTCAGGCACCACAAGGAGAGGGAGTTAGATCCTGCTAAATTTATGCATTAGTTTCTTAATAAGCACAAATGCCGCTACATATCACCTCACCCCAGCCCTCTCCTCAAGGAGAGGGAGTTAGATCCTGCTAAATTTACAAATTGATTTCTTAAAAAATATCATGACCAACTGCAGTAGGATGCCAGAACCCTCTCCTTGAGGAGAGGGCAGGGTGAGGTGTTGCAAGGGTGAGGTGCTACCTCACCAGCATCACACTCCCCCTCATCTTAAACACCTTTCCCAAATGGTTGCTGTAGCTAATCACCCAGCTATAAACTCCCGCCGGAGCATCCTTCCCATCCCAGCCCTCTGCGGGGTTGGTGGTTTCAAAGATCATCTGCCCCCAGCGGTTGTAGGTTACCATGCTGAACTGACGAATCAGATCGCCGGTGGCAACGGGGCGGAAAGTGTCGTTCAGTCCGTCACCGTTGGGGGTGAAGGCGTTGGGGACATTAAAATAAAAGGGCATGTATATATCCTTCAGGTATGCGGAATCAATGGTGGTGCAGCCTTCCTCTGTTTTAATTATGACTGAGTAGTTGCCTTCTTCTGTGCCGGTGATAAAGTAAGTGGTGTCGCCGGTATTCCATTCATAAGAAGCATAGCCGGGTGTGGCTTCGAGCAGAAATGTTTGTTCGTAGTAGATGGTATCCTGAGTAGGGTTGACGGCAGGGAAGTTGGCGGTGGGCAGGGGGATTACCCGTGCATTTACAATAATGGAATCCTGGCATCCGAGTGCATCTGTGATTTTAATAGCATAGTTCCCTGAGTTTTCCTGCCGCGCATCAAAACTTATAAACATATCCCTGTTATCGGTGCCGCCATCGGGTAATTGCCATTGATATGTAATAGGTTGGGTGCCTGCTACTGATGGTGCAATGGTGAGTATTCCGCCTTCACAGCAAACCGTTGAATGATTAACGCTGATGCCGGCAGGTGGATTAACCTGCATTTCGCCAATTGAATACTCAACATTATCAAGCATCCCGTTCTCTCCTTCAAACCAGCTTAACCCAGCCTGATCCCACGCCAACTGACTGGTACCGGTATCATTAGCTGTAAATACCAGTTCAAACAACTGTTCTGTTGCTGAAAAAGTAACAGGGGAAGAGCCTGTCCACCAGGCCACAACCCGTTCAAGAGCGGGGAACACTTCAATTGTCAATCCATCCAATTGATTGTTTAATCCGGTATAGTTTTGACAGGCTACTTTTGTGGCATCATAACGCAGGCTAATTTCAAATGCTTTCACCCCGTTAAAATTGGTAACCTCAACTGGAATTGTAAGCAATTGTGGCGAGAAACAAATGGTATCGTTGCCGGCAATTGCCGAGAGAATAAATCCCTGAATACGCCCAACCGTAACACTATCTGCGGTAAAACAGCCGTTTTGGTCAATCACTTCGTAATAGTAAGTACCTGAAGCAAGTCCGGTGAAGTACCCTGTATCCTGAACTATTCCATAAAGGATGTAGGTTAAATTACCAAAACCATCTGCAGTGAGGGTAACAGTGCCATCCTGGTTGTTACCAGTCTCAGGTTCGGTACTGGTGTCAACCACAGGCCCGGGTTCGTTAGAAATGGTAATATGATCAGGCCAAACTGCCTGACATCCGGTACTGTCGATAACCCGAACTTTTACAACATATTCGCCGGGCTCCAGATTGGTAAACTGACCTTCATTGGTAAGCCACACATCCTGGCGTATAGAGTAAGCAAGCATATCACCCAAACCTGTTACGGCTGTAATAGTGATTGAGCCATTGTTATTGTCGCAGAACGAAGGCTCATGATCAACTGACTGGATAAGTACATTCCCTGCATCGGGAACATAATACTTTTGAATGAAATTGGTACATCCACGTCCATCCATTGCCCAAAGAGCGTACCAGTCGGCAGGGAGGTTGTATATATCGAGCGTAGTGCCAACAACATTATTATAAGAATCCAGCCACCAGACTGAAACAGGTTCTACACCCGTAATGGTTAATTCTCTAATGGCTCCTGTACTGCCATTACATGCTGTTGGTGAAATAAGCACTGAATCACCCAAAACAGGAGCAGGGAAATGCTCAACCCTGACAGTATCTCTTCCTATGCAACCAAGATTGTTGGTAACCTCAATCCAATATGTACCGGTATCAGCCACGGTGATCGAACGTGTTGTATCACCACTACTCCAAAAGTATGATTCAAAGACATCAGACTCAAATGTAACGGAATCGCCCTTACAGATAAATGCTGAATCACCAATATTGGGGAAAGGAGCCGGTAAAACAGAAATCACTTTAACAGAAGTATCAGACCTGCCGCCCGGCCAGTAAGAAATTAGGGTAACAGGATAATCTCCGGGAGTATGATAGACATGAGAAGAATTAAGAGATGTGGAGGTATCATTGACTCCTGATGGTACATCACCAAAGTTCCAGTACACACTGTCAGGCACCGGATATATATTGGGAGTGAAAAGGGTGGGTTGATTTATACAAGCTGCAGCGTAATTGATATAAGAGAAGTACTTTTGGAGCATTTGGGGAAGGCCGTCGTGATATTGCCTGTTGCCATTACCAAGAGGTACTGAGCGAAAGGAATAATTGCAAAAAATGCCCTTTTGATTGGGATTATTGATAACACTCAGGGTATTATCACCACCCAATCCCCCGTATATTTTACCGTCAGGACCTGTCTGAAGTCCGCCGGATATCCCTATACCAACTATATATTCTGATTGTTTGACAAGGGCAGAATCAGCTAACGATACATCAAACTGATGTATTTTAGAACATTCATAAAAATCAATATAACCAAATAGATGATTAATATATAAAAGTTTAGAATCAGGAGAGAACTCCAGGCCTACCGGTGATCTAGTACCAAGTGGTGAACCGCATGTTGTATCAGGCTCAATAATGAATAAAGGGTTTAAAATACCGGTTTCAGTATTAAATGATCCATATTCTACTTTTCCTGATTCTTCATAACAGGCAGCAAACTTAGAATCATCCGGGCTTATATTTATTTCACCAAAATATTGATCAGCAGCAGTGTGTGTGGGAAGATTAAATAGACTTTGGCTGATCTTTCCAACTGGATCTAATCCCTCAGGAGATAATTTATAGGAGTAGAAATTACTGCCCGGATAATTGCGGGTTATGATCCACACATCCCGATTATTTTTATGCCTTACGGCTGTTATTTTATTCAGCGCGTAACCTGGCAAAGGAAGGTAAACCGGAATATTTTTTTGCCCTGCTACAATATCGCCAAATCCATTGTTTAAACTAATGTCGAATACCGAATATGAGAATCCAGTGCCCGGTATATTATCAAATTTGCCACGTACAAAAAACAAATAATACAAGCTATCACTTCCTGGCAAATTTACTATTAACGCTCCTTGTACGATAATCCAACCACCAATCAATCCAACACCGTTAGGGGTTGGCCTGTTTTGACGATCATATACCACATCACCATCAGTATAAAACAGTAAATTACCCAAGGAGTCACTGATTGATGCACCATCTCCATCATTGTTTCCCTCTGGCAGCGGTTCGGGATAACCGTTGTTAAAGGTTAAAGCACAATGATTACCAAAATACCAATTGCTGTATTCTTTCTGGGCTTTGGCATATGTGGATATTATTAGAAGTCCCAAAAATAAAGCACATCGGAACATCAGATATTAGTTTATCGTAAAGTAAATATCAAAATTACCCCACATTTCGCCTGTATCAAGTAAGGGTGTCCAGTTTTGACCGCTTCCACTAGCACTTTGCTGTGCTACATTTGCAATGTATCGATAACGGTCAATCTGAACGCTTACAAGATTGACACATGACAGACTAATTTCATTGGAACTGAATGGCACTTGCAGTCCAGTCTGGTTCTTCTTTTGCGCCACAATACATACATTTTGCGTGTAGGTGTCTATTACGTATAAATTGACTTCATAAAGGCCCGAATAGTTTGAATTGTCTGTAATATTCACATTAACTTCCTGGGCGCCGGCATTTAAGGTAAGTGCTAAAATTGCTAAAAGCAATAAACCTTTTAATGTTTTCATGGCTTAATGTTTTAGGTTGTAGTTATTTTTCAAAGATAAGCAAAACAAAAACAAAATCAAAGCTTTATCGGAAACTACCTCACCAGCGTCACCCCACCCCTTATCTTTGCAACCTTTCCCACCATATCCGAATAACTGATCACCCAGCTATACAACCCCGCCGGTGCATTCTTCCCATCCCAGCCCTCTGCGGGGTTGGTTGTTTCGAAGATCAGTTGCCCCCAGCGGTTATAGATTACCATGCTGAACTGCCGGATCAGATAGGTGGTTGCTACCGTTCGGAAGACGTTGTTCAGGCCGTCGTTGTTGATAGCTATATCCGGGGAGGGTTTAATATAGGGAAAAAATATTGATTTATTTGAAAACGCACAAAGCTTCTAAGTCAAAGTCTTCCCTGATTTAGTGGTAAACTTAACCGGGTAAATGCCATTTTTCAGGTGACTTATTATCGACTGGGATACTGATAATCAGTGGGTTTACATTTAATGATAATTGAATTAGGGTTGTATTTGTTCATCTTAATAAATACTCCCTCCCCAGATGAAGTCCCTGAAACCTGATTGCGGAGGATAGCGACCTATAAGTTTATAGTTTTTCAAATCAACCATTGCAGCTCTTGCTTCAAGGGTTTTAAGGTCTGACGCTGTACATGTTTCTTTTACCTCATAAGCTGTTTGCCTGTCAAGGATAAAATCAATCTCTGTTCCTGATGACTTTTCAAAGAAATTCAAGTCTCCTTTTAATGAAAGTTGCCCACTTATTGCATTCTCAAACATAGCTCCGCTGCTCAAGGTACCTGTTATGTTTAATATACCGTTGTCAGTAAAATATATCTTTGCCTGTTTACTTACTTCTTTATCAATACCCGAAGTATATGGCTTTACCAATCTAATGAAATAAGTATATTCCAGCAGGTTGATATATTCTTTCACCTTATGACGATTCAACCCGGTGATTGAAGCAATCTTTGAATAATCAACACGACTTCCAACCCTGTTTGCCAGAAGTTTGATCAATTTGTATAAACCATCACTAGCTGAGAAATCTGATAGCAGCTTTATATCCAGTTCAATATAAGAATTCAGAATGTCCTTCAGATAGTTGATTTTATCTTCAGGATCTTGTGTCAATGCAACTTCCGGAAATCCTCCATATTTGACATACTGCTCATAATGGTGATTAAAATTCTGATAATACACCGGATGAAAATCTAACAGTGCTGCACCATCCAATGTCCTTGTATCTGCATCGTTGAAAAGCAGGTATTCTTCAAAATCGAGAGGCCATAATTCAAATATTTGTTTCCGACCTGCCAGACTTTCAGAAAAATGATTTTTTAAATAAAAAGAGCTCGATCCGGTTGCTAAGATCTTAATATCAAAAGAATCATAGAGACTCTTGATTACGCTGGTGCTATTAGGAACCAATTGTATTTCATCAAGTGCCAAAACCGGGGAATTGCTCAAATCCAAACCAAGGAACTCCAGGCCCTGCTCTATCGTTTTGTAGGAATCTTCATTAAACAATGCCCTGTTTTCTATTCTTTCAAAGTCAAGGTAAAGTTTATTCTGATGTGAAACCTGATCAAGCAGATAATTCAGGGCCGTTGACTTCCCAACCCTCCTGAGGCCGGTGATAACAGTAATTTGCTTTTTCGACAGATGTCTGGCAAGCAGTGGAAATGCTTTTCTGATTATCATTGGGGATAATTTGTACAAATATAGTACAAAAAAGGGGATAAAATGTATACTATTGGTACAATAATATCACATCGTGTTATTTCTTGCCACTGTGTCAACCAATCATCAACTACCTCACCAGCATCACACTCCCCCTCAACTTCGCAACCTTCCCCACCATATCAGAATAACTGATCAACCAGCTATACACCCCTGCCGGGGCATCCTTCCCATTCCAGCCTGTGGAATAATCGGATGTTTTGAAGATCATTTGCCCCCAGCGGTTGTAAATTACCATGCTGAACTGACGAATCAGGTCTTTATTTGCAACCGGGCTGAAGGTGTCATTCAGGCCGTCATACAACACTTTTATCCTGATAAAAGTGCAAGATAACAACACTTTTATCAGGGTATAAATGCAAATATTTGCATTTTTAACGGCTTGTCAGTGAAGTATGACAGATTGGCCTTAGGTTAATCATCGGAGAGGGAGACAACCTCTGACAGGGTTTGGCTCTCAATCATGGAGCTCACCTGCATCAACCGGGCTGCCCCTTTTTTAGAGCTCGTAACCCTGGCAGGGGTAGAGACAATATCCCGTAACCATGTCAGGTATTAAAGGCCTCATCTACACACTCTGCAGAATATCCCACACAAAGGCCCTTATTCCGACTTCCGGATTGATCTGATCGATTTTTCTGACTCTTTCGAGCAGTGGTTCGAGCATTTCTTCCTGAATCATAGTCATCATGGCTGAGTTCATTTCGGGCCAGGTATGTGTGCCCATGCGAGGTTCGCCGGTTTCGGAGCCACGCCCTTTTACTTCGTTCCACCAGGTGAAGCCTTTTATGCCCAGCTGATCAACAATGTATTCCACACGCTCGGTGTGCGCCTGATTAAATACAATAAATACTGCTTTCATATCTTTGGTTTTAATCCAGGTTCTGGAATTTCTTTCTGATTTTCATTACTTTGTCGCGTTCGCCGCTGCGGGCCAGTACTCCGTACATTACCGGTACAATCACCAGGGTTACTATGGTGGAAAATATAAGTCCGCCGATGACTGTTATTCCCATCGGGCGCCATATTTCAGATCCTTCACCGGTACTTAATGCCAGTGGAAGCATTCCAAGTATGGTGGTGAGTGCAGTCATCAATACCGGACGAATCCTCGATTTGCCCGAAACCACGATGGCTTCGTAAAGTTTTAATCCGCGATCGCGCATCAGATTGGTGAAATCGACAAGCACAATTCCGTTCTTTACCACAATTCCTATAAGCAGTACAGCTCCCAACGCAGCCACTACGCTCAGGGTGGTTCCTGTGATCAGCAGTGCCAGAATTACTCCGGTAAATGCAAACGGAATGGAAAACATGATGATAAAAGGCATGGTGAACGACTCAAACTGAGATGCCATCACAATAAATACCAGCACCAGACTGAGTACCATCAGCAAGCCAAGGTCCATGAATGATTCCTGCTGATCTTCGTATGCGCCGCCCACCTGAATCAGCACTTCCTGAGGTACGCTTACTTCTTTTACAATTTTGTTGATTTCAGTGGCGAGTTCGCCCAGTGAAACATTGTTTGGCTTGGCCGCTACGGTAACAATGCGCTCTTTACGTTTGTGCTGAATGGCTGGTGGTCCCCAGTATTCTTCGATGCGGCCGATTTCTTTCAGCTTTATTTTTTTACCCATTGCACTCACAATTGTGAGTTCTTCAAGGTCGGTGATGGAGCTGCGGTATTGCTCTGAAAGCCTGACCCTGATTTCAAATTCATCGCCTTCTTCTTTGTATTGCGAAGCCGTCATACCATTGATACGGTTACGGATCATGGCTGAAACCGTGGCACTGTTCATTCCATGTAAGGCCATTTTCTCCTTGTCGAGGATAACCTGAAGCTCAGGTTTGTCGTTCTTCCGGCTAACGGTTACATCAGTAGCATGGGGCATTGCACCTATTTTTTTCTTTATTTCATCGGCAATGGCGTTGGTTGTGTTGAAGTCATATCCATAAATTTCAACATCCACTGTGTTGGAGCCTCCCATGCTCATGCCGCCGCCGGTTGTGGCCACACTTGCGGTTATTATTTCGGGGAATAATGCAATTTGCGGACGCATATCATCGGCAATCTGCCACACGGTTCTGTCACGATCTCCCACATCTTTCAACCGCATCATTATGTTTATGATGTTTGATCCGGTAGTGCTGAAAAGTGAGAACATGCTTCCTTCGTCGTCTGATCCTGAGGATGAAGCCATGATGATTACTTCCGGGTAACGCTCAGTAATCATTTGTTCAAGCTTGCGGGTGGTTTTTATGGTTTCCTCCACACGGGTTCCGGTTTGCAGTTCAACGGCCAGGGTTATTCTCGATTCATCGGTTTCGGGCATAAAATCCGTGCCGACAAATCGTATGAGAAACATTGACAGAACGAAAATTCCCAGCGCTGCTGCCATAATAACGGTTTTGTGATGCAGTGCCCATTTCAGGATTCTTTCGTAGCCATTCTCCATGGATGCGAGTATTGGCTCAATAGTTGACTCATATCCGAATCGACGGGGCTTTTCTTTCTTTTCCCGTAAAACCAACATTCTGGATGCCATCATTGGAGTAATGGTGATGGCTGCCAGGGTTGATGTAATTACGGTTATGGTTACAATCCAGCCCAGCTGATTGAACATAACGCCGGTTATGCCGCCCACCATGGTAAGTGGGAAAAATACAGCCACTACCACGAGTGTGGTAATGATTACCGACAGCCACACCTCGTTGGTTGCGTATATGGCGGCTTCGCGCGGACTGCTGCCTCGTTCGATGTGTTTGGTGATGTTTTCGAGCACCACAATGGCATCGTCAACCACCATGCCAATGGCTATGGAGAGTGATGTGAGCGAAATTACATTGATGGAATTTCCCGTAATGAAAAGGTAGATAAACGAAACAATCAGCGATATGGGAATGGTGAGTACAATGATGAATGTAGCCCGCCATCTGCCAAGGAAGAAAAGAACCACAAGCACTACAAAGAAGAATGCCCACATCAGCGTTTTTGACAGGTTGTTGATGGAGCCTTTGATAAAGGTTGATGTGTCGATAATAAGGTCAATCTTTACATCAGGAGGCAGGGTTTTTTTCAGGATTTCAAGGTTTTCGTTGATTTCCCGGGCTACTTTCACGGTGTTGGCGCCGGATTGTTTCATTACAAACATTCTTAGTCCGGTTCTGGTATTGATTTTTTCATCCAGTGAAAGATCTTTCAGCGAATCGCGGACAGTTGCAACATCACGCAGGTAAATCGGCACGCCGTTGAAATTACCTACCACCAGATTGGTGAGTTGCCTGCTTTCGGTAAACTCACCCTGTATCCTGAGCTGGTAATCCATTTCGCCCATTTTGATGTTGCCCGAAGGCATGTTCATGTTTTCGGCAGCGATGGTGTTGCCAATCTGTTCAATGGTTAGGTTGTAGGCATCCAGTCTTTTGGGATCGGCATCCACATAAACAATGCGTTTCGGAGCACCAATCATTGAAACCGATCCGACGCCTTCAACACGATTGAGGGGATTGATGATTTTTTCTTCAAGCAGTTTGTCGAGACCGGGGTAGCTTTCGTCGGCGGTAACCGCATAAAAAACGATGGGCATCATGTTGGTGTTGAACTTGAAGATGGATGGCCGGTCAGCACCATCGGGCATATAGTCGTAAATGCGGTCAATAACATCGCGCACCTCGTTGGTGGCTTCATCAAGGTTGGCGCCCCAACTGAATTCGAGGGTGATTACTGAAATGTTGTCGCTGGAAACAGAGGTTACCTGCTTCACTTTGTCAACTGTATTCAGCGCATCTTCGAGACGCTTGGTGATGTTGGTTTCAATATCGGCGGCATTGGCACCGGAGTATGTTGTCATCACAGAAAGAAAGGGCGGATCAATCTCAGGATAGAGGTCGATCGGTATCCTCGAAAGAGAGTAAAATCCCATTACAATTACGGCAGTAAAAACCATAAAAGTGGAAATGGGCTTATTTACAGCGGTTTTATATATGCTCATTTTGTTTCGTCTTTAAAAATTGTTGACTCAGGTGCACTATTCGCCTTCCACTTTTACTTTCATGCCATCGAGCAAACGTGCCTGCCCGCTCACAATTATTCTGTCGCCTTTTTTAAGCTGGTCAGAGTTGGCTTCCACCAGATCGTTGTAACGTTTTCCGATGGTGACCGGTATTCTTTTCGCGATGCCGTTTTCCTCAACAAACAGAAAACGATCGTTTGATCCCTGCATTTTCAGCACGGCAATGGATGGGAGGAGTATGGCTTCAACATGCTCAAGTTCCAGGGTTACACGGCTGAACATTCCCGGGCGCAGCAGACCTTCACGGTTTTCGACCTGCAGCTCAATATTGAAAGTGCGGCTGCCGGCATCCATGGTGGGATATATGTTTGAGATGCGTCCTTTGAAGGTTTTTTCAGGATAAATATCGCATACAATACCTGCTTCCATCCCGTTTTTAATCAGAGGAAAATATTTTTCCGAAACAGGCATGATGGCTTTCAGGCGGTCAATCTGCACCAGCGAAACAATTGCTGCTTTGCCTATGGGTGCCACCGGAGCGCCCGAGTACATTTCACCGGCTTCGAAGTATTTGCCGGAGATTACTCCGCTGAACGGTGCCCTCAGTTTTGTGTTTTCCTGAAGAAATGCCACATTGCTGCGGGCGATTTCGAGTTGCGATTTCATCTGATCGTACTGTTGCTGAGGCACACTTCCAACTTTTTGCAGGGTGTCGAATCGTTTGAAGTCCACTTCAAGAGTTCTGAGCTGTATTTCTGCCTGATGAAGCTGGGTTTTGTCCATTTGCACAATAAGATCGCCTTTGTTGACTCGCTTTCCGACTTCAACATAAATGGCTTCAATTCTGCCGGGAGCAGCCGGAGCCATGTGCAATTCTTCAAAGGCCTGCAGACTGGCCGAGTATTCTACCGATCGTGCAACCTGCTGCAGGCTGAGTTCGGCAACTTTTACCATCTCCGCTTTATCGCTGCTGGCTGTTGTTTCGTTGTTTTTCTTTTCTGTAGTGCAGGAAAATGCGGTTACAGCCATTGCCAGCACGAAGTATTTAAATGTTCTTTTCATTGTAACAGATGTATTTTTTAGTTCAGTTGTCCGTAAAGTTTTTGCAATTGCACCCTTGACTGCAACAACTGCATAATGGCAGTGATGTAGTCCGTTTCTGAGCGCAGGTAATTGTTATCGGCATTGATCAGATCGAGTCCTGAAATTAATCCTTGCTCATATTTAAGTTTCAGACTGGAATAGACCCTACGTGAAACTTCAACATTGGTTTTCTGATTGATGTAGGTTTCCAGATTGCTGTTGTAATTGTAGAGCAGTTGTTTTTCCTGTATCCTGAGCTGATCGCTGAGAAGACTTTTGTTGTTTTGTGTGGTCTCCAGGTCTATGCGCGATTGTTTTACCTGTGCGTTGCGCACTCCACTTGAAAATAGCGGGATGTTCATCTGCAAGCCCAGCATATTCGCCGGGGTCATGTCGAAGTCGGGTTTCAGCAATTTATAGGTGTAGCGATAGTATCCCGAAAGGGTAGGCAAAGCGTTGGCCCTTTGCATGTCGATCATTTTACGGCTTATTATTTCCTGCTGATTCATCAATCTGAAGTCGATGTGGTTTTCAATCCTGAAACTGCTGCCGTTTGCTGATGCAGCCAATGCATTGTTGAGCATCTGATCAATGGGGCTGGTAAGTTCTATTTCCGTATCGGCTGATACGCCCAACTGAAGGCGAAGCAGATTGGTGGCCATTTCCATTTGTCGTTCCGATGACTTTACGGCATTCTGCAAGGTATTAACCTGCACAAACAATTGGTCGAGGTCATTCTTTTCGATGATTCCCACACGCTCCAGCGCTTCAGTTTTGGTGTAAAGGTTCTGCAGATTGCTGAGGTTCTGACGCAGAAGTTTGAGCAATTCCTCAGAGAGCAGCACCAACTGATAACTCTCAGTAACCTGAGCCATTACTTCAAGTTCAGTTTTTTCGATACTCATACCGGCCATATCTCTGTAAAGCCTGGCTGTTTGTATGCCCACAATGTAGTTTCCGCTGAATATCAGCTGTGTGGCATTCAGGTTGAAGTTGCTTTGGGGTTTGATCTCGATTTCAGAAGCCGGCATATTCTCGGCAAACCTGATGGACATTTTTGCGCCCAGCGCGTTTGAGTAATCCACGGCTGCATTCAGTTGCGGCAATCCGTTGGCAATGGTCTCCCTGAGTGCAAGTTCTGCTTTATCGCGCGCCAGATTGGAATTCAGAATGGTTTTATTGTGTTCCAAGGCTTGTTTCCATGCGCCGTCGAGGTCGAGGGTCAGTTTTTGCTGTGCCTGAAGCAAACCTGCTGAGCCCAATAGAAAGAGAAGGGTTAATAGTTTGGTTTTCATGGGTCTGTTTATGTAGTTTCGTTGGTGCTAAAGTATTTGTCCATCAGGTCAACTCCCTTTCTGGTGCAGATTCCCCTGAAGTAAGGCAGAAAGATGCAGTTCAGGGCATCGGGTTCGGTTGGTTCAAGTGCTTTGAGCCTTTCGCTGCTGTGCATCAAACCGATAAGTTCATGCAGAAAAGTATCAACAAGGTCAATTCGTATGTCTTTCCTGAAGATGTTTTCTCTTATGCCTTTCTCAAGCAGTGTGTATGAAGCTGAGAATTCCTTCAGGTTTTTTTTATCGGCATACATGGTGGCGTTAATCAGCGGGAAGTACTTTTTGACATCTTCGGTAAATACACGTGCAAAGTTTTTACGTCTTTCTGTTTCCATTTTAAGGATAAGGAAAATGGCTTCAATCACATGTTCGGTTTTTGAGATAATGCCGATCATTTCTTCGTTGTTCCTCACAATCATTTCGCGCAGCACCTGAATTACCAGATCGTCTTTGTCCTTGAAGAGTTCGTAAATTGTCCGTTTCGATATTCCTAACTCGCCGGCTATAAAATCCATGGTAACATTACGTATGCCCATGCTCAGAAACAGGGTTAAGGCATTTTCGATTATTCTTTCTCTTGTGTCCATGAAGGGTTTGAGATTTGGAGATGCAAAACTATAAAACTTTTTCGGTTTAAAAGTTTTCTTAACATTTTTTATGGTAAATAATAAAACCCTTGACATGGGTTGACTAAATAATAAAGAGTTCGTGCTCATCTGCCGGGTTGCCTTTTATGGAAAGATTCCTAACCCTGTCAGGGTTGGCAAGTACTGGTTGTTCTTAATCTCCAGGCTGGGTTCGTAAACTTGTCAAGGGAGGGGAAATATTTCTTGTCAGATGTTTTCACCTAAGGTCTTTCTTTATTTCTCCCGCATTTGTGTAATTTTGCAAAAAGCCAGAAACTATGACTGCTATGCTGATCCCCCTTTTTTTGCAGATACGACTTCTTGATATCGTTGATATTGTTTTGGTGGCGGTTATGATTTATGCCATTTACAATTTGGTTAAGGGAACTGCTGCCATCAATATTCTGCTGGGAATTATTGCTGTTTTTCTGGTGTGGCGTCTGGTGCGTATTCTTGAAATGGATTTGCTTGCCGAAATTCTGGGAGCTTTTATCAGTGTTGGTTTTATTGCGCTGATTATTGTTTTTCAACCTGAGATTAGAAAGTTTTTACTCTTGTTGGGAACTTCGGCCTTTAACCGCAAAAAAGGAAACCGATTCTTATTCTGGAAAATTAAGGTTGCGAACAAGAACCTTACCGATATAGATCCCATTGTTCAAGCCTGTTTTCATATGGCAAACTCCCGCACAGGTGCACTTATTGTAATGTCGCGCATCAATGAACTTGAAGATTATGTCAATTCGGGGGAACTGATTAATGCCCACATTTCTGATCAATTGCTTGAGAATATTTTTTTTAAAAATGCGCCCCTTCACGATGGTGCCGTCATCATTCGCAACAATACAATTGTAGCCGCCAGTTGTATTTTGCCGGTTTCAAACAATGATGGTTTACCCGGACATGTTGGTTTGCGCCACCGTGCAGCAGTTGGTATTACTGAGAAATCTGATGCTGTAGCAATTGTGGTTTCAGAGCAAACCGGAAAGATTTCGTGGTGCGAAGCCGGAGAATTGCAATTGAATATACCGCCATCAAAACTGAAGGTAATGCTTGAGGAGGTGTTTGGGTGATGTCGTAAGATACACTGTCAACTTTTACATAGTCAATAAAATACCCGCTTTTTAAAAAGCATTTTTTTGTTCATCATTTCTGAATTTTGATTGAATCATCCGATGGGTATATTTTTAAGGCGATATTTTAAGTTTGGAGCATTACTGATTATCGGGTTGGTATTGCTGGTTTTTTTTATTTCTGAATGCTCCTCACGCAAAGCAACCCCCGCCCAAAGCCGCAAAACACTCAAAGCATTTGATTATGAGCTGATGCAGATTGCCAAACAGTTTGGTAATACTCATGTATTTGAGGCGCTGATGCTTGCACGAAGGTTGCCGGGAATTCAACTGCCTTTTCTTGCAGTGAATGATACCCTCGAAGGAACAGACCTGGAAATATTTAATCTGCAGCGGGCAAGAGGCGTTTTTTATTATCGTTCCATCGATAGCCTGCCCGAAATGATCGCACAATCTGATTCTCTGATTCTGATTTTTCCTGTCGGGAATGAAATGAAGGCTGAGGACTTCAAAATCGTGGTAAGTTCATTCAACGAAATTCTTACTGATCTGGAGATGCTGTTTCCTGAGACTTTTGATGCTTTAATATATAAAGGTGATCGCCTTGTTGGAAACCTGAGTTATTCCGCAACTTTCAAACACGGAATGCCGGCCACTGCTTTGCTTAACCTTAAAGCCGGCAATTTTGATATTGATATGCAGTTGGAAACCACTTTCCGCAGAAAGAAATCGTCGGTTGATATCAGATTTGCTGTGCATGAAGCTGGAAGTCAGCGGATAAAAGTCAATATAGATTCAGAGGTGACACAAACTGCATCAGGCGCCATGGCTTATGACGGCAAGCGTATCGAAATTGAGATTTTCCCATTAAAGGCAGAAATAAAGTCAGACTATTTGTTTTCGCAGAGTGATGCAGTTGGTTTTTTCAGAGATTTCAACAAATTATCCGACATCAGGCTAACCGATAGTGAAGGCAATTTGCTCGGAAATGTGAAACTGGAGCAGGCAAGAGGCAGAAGCCGCGTAAATCTGATGATGTATTACAACGATGGAAGTTCTGAAAATCTCGAGGATTTTTTATTGACCATCAATAAGATTCTGAATATGAAAACCACCATGCCCCGGTGAGTTTGAGGGTGGCAATGGAAATGTACCTATAGATAAACCTTAAATCGGCAGGAAAGTCATAGATTCGTTGAAAGTCAGAACAAGGCCTGATTTTTTTTAGTTACGGTTACCGGGAGATTATTACCTCAAAACCTCAGCCGTCCTTCGCTGTCAGGTAAACTGTCGAAATGCCTGCTGTTTATCAGATCGTTAGGGTAGGCCATGTAGCCGCCGCTGTGATCGATGTCCAGTCCCGTTACATTAAAAATCGATTGCCACACCAGCAAAGAACAATACCAGGTTTCATTTTCCATCAGATTTGATGGGGAATTGTTCAGCTTTGGATCTTTTGGAATAAACTTCGAAGCATTCCATGAGGAAAGTTTCCCTTTCTGAGCTTGAGCAAAATGGATTATGCTGTCAATTGCACTTTCGCTTAGGGGAAGCCTGAGCCGGTATCTATGACCCCTATACCGGTTGTCAAAGTTGTGATTGTCGAACGATTCCATGCGATTGGAAACCAGTGCTTTGATTTCGCGCACCTGAAATCCGGCAGGAACATCTTTGGCAATGGATTCGATGATGATGGTTCGGGCCAGCAGGCTGTCGGGATGCCAATGCCTGAACCCTTTTACCACTATTGCAGCATGTCCGTAGTTTTTTCCGCCGTTAACCGGAGAAGTTCCGGGCAGAATATTCAGGTTGGGTCTTACAAGAAAGTCTCCTCGTTTCAATTCAAGGGTATCGCCGGGCTTGAAAATAAGTGTTGATGCCTGATTTATATTTTCGCTTTCAGGAATCGGAGCTTCACTACATCCAAAAATATATAAGGACAAAACAAACAATATGAGCATTTTATGCTTGCCCGAGGATGAAGGTTGGATTGGTTTATTCATAAACCTGATTTACGCTAAGCTGCAAAGGTCGTTACAAATGAATAAAAACTTAAAAATAATTTGACTTTTCCCGTTTTGGGCGTACATTTGTTAATGAAATCACAATATCTAATCAAAACCAACCAACAATGAAAACAAGACATTTGGCAGGGATTCTGCTCGTGGCTACCCTGTTCTTTAGCCCTGGATGTAAAAAAGACAAGGACGACAAGCCCAAAGAAATTACTGCCACCGAGGCAAAAACTGAGTTAAGAAACGCCAGTCAGTCAATCACCACCGACATGACTGAGATGATGAACGCACCAGCAATGGTATCTCTCGATTTTCTTGCTACCCTTATGGATAATGGCGACTGGAAATCAAACGTAAAAAACCTTGCCTTTAATTCAGGCAAACTGCATCTGGCAAAGGTTAAATCAACTTTCCGTAAGAATGCGGCTGAAAGAGGCGTGAATGAAGTAGGCGAATATGGAGTTTACCGTTTCAATTTTGTGATTGACGATTTTGAATTGGTTCAGAACAGCACCACAAAACTTGAAATTCTATTTCCTGCCAATGAGGCTGCATACTACGCGCAGCAGAACAACGCAGAGCTGCTGATTGATAACCTCTCCTATAAAACCATAACCTATTCCGAGACCTATTGGGATGATTGGAATCAGACTTGGGTTACTGAGGAATATGAGGAAGTAATTCCGTTGAGTGCAAATGTAAGTCTGAAAATTGATGGCACCAAGCTGCTGACCATGACTTATGCTGCAACCTACGACAATAGTGGATTCCCAACCTCCATGACCGCAAGTATGACCATGGCTCCTTATGAATTTACCGCCAGCTTATCAGGAAGCGGTACAAATTTCAATTCAAAACTCTCTTTTAAGATGAGTGGTAATGTGCTGATGGCTTACGATGTGGCGGTGGTTTATACTTCTGATATGGAAGGTGTTGAGAAATTCAGCGGCAATTACACTGTTTCTCCGCTCAAAGTTCAGGGCTGGATAAATGTAGCTGCAATTGAAGACCATATGGAAACAGTTGAAGATAACGGAGGTTCCTATAACCTGACTTACCTAAACAGCCAGCTCGATATGGAACTGATTCATGTGGCGCTGAATGCAAAAATCGGCGATATTGAATTCCGGATGTTTACAAACACCGAATACAATGAGACCTATCCTGTGCTTGCAGTAGTTTATTCCGATGGAACTTACGAATGGCTGGATACCATTGTTGATGACGGATCGCTCAAATTTCGTAAAGTGAAGTAATCTGTTGTTATTTTAACAAAGAAAAAGCCGGTTTTTAGCCGGCTTTTTTCTTAAGTTCTTGAATGGAAAACTGACAATACTTTGCCTTCGGGATTTTTAATTGTTCGCAAAAGAAATTGATGATCCGGCTGCTGAAATGAAAACCCCGGATATAGCTTTACCGATGGGCCGGCAGGCTATTGATGATTAAAATTTTTACGAATTCTTTTTGCAGGGCAACTCAGATAGAGATCCCCCAAATTAGCCCGATGCGCAGGAAGTTAAACCAGAGCTTTTTTTTAGGTATGGTTATGGGGCCATAGTCACTATTGGCTGAAAATGGCCCCATGGTGTGCGATCCGGAGTATATAAACTTAATATCAGATTTCAGATTTGATTTTTTCAAGTCCAGAATTTTCATATTAAAGCCCAACTTCAGTCCGGGAGATACTGCAGTATAATCCTGAGAGTCATCTTCGTTGGTGTCGGTGGTCGCATCATTGAAAACGATGGCAGGTCCGGCTTCAAAGTCAAATTGCTTATCCAGCTGATGCCGGTATAGCAGGGCAATAGAACCTTGAGAAAATCTGATTTTGAGAAGTCCGTTACCCGCTGCGGAATATCCACTCACAGCGCCTCTTTCCAAAGAATTGAAAGTAATACCCAATCGCCTTCCCTCAGCAATCTGCCTGAAATAAGCAAGGTGAAATTCTGACCCTAACCATTGATATCTCGGATATTGCCTTTTGTTAAGGAATATAGTCATGTGGCTCCCGTCTAAATTATATTTTTTCATCAGAGTAGCCATTTGCCAGGTAGGCCCCAGCGTGCTGACCCCGAATCCGATTTCCAGCGTTCCCTTTTTTGGCCTGGTTTCTTCCTGTGCCGTGGCAGGCATTAAAGCAAAGGTGAGTTGCAGTATTAGGGCAAGGCTAAAAATAACAATGGTGGCAAACGGTGCTGTGTTTGTCATAACTTTTGATTTTAAAGACGATATGTTTTTAACTTAAGATCTTTACAATCGATCATTCAGGGAAATGGTCAGAACCACATTCCGAAACATAAAGTTACGACAAATTTCCAGGATTTCGACATGTGAAAGTCCTGAGTGAAATAAGATTATGATTTTGATACAGAAATGAAGATTCAGGTTTCAATATCGTTTAGTTAAGGAATACTGTCTTCGACTCCACTCAGACTGACAGTCATCCTGAGCGGAGTCGAAGGATATTTGATTCACTTTTCCGCAAATTCGAAACCTTAACTAAACGACATTGAATCAGGTTCAGTAATTTCCGGGAAATGGAAATTTAGCCTGTACTTTCATCATGGGAATAAGGAAAACCGGAAATTATTCTTGAGGATGTTTTTCAAGATCAAATAAGTCGCCTGATATTGAGCTCAATTTTCTCTACTTGCCAGCAGCGGCAGCCTGCTCAGCAGCCCTTGCTTCAAACTCACGGACCAATTCTTCCGGTGATTTTCCAAGGTTCAATAGCGCGGCTTCTGCATCGTCAGAAAGCTCATGATCGGGATAGAGAGACAGAAAGTCACGATAGGTTTTTTGCGCCAGTCCCAGATTACTGAGCAGATTTTCGTAAATGTAAGCCTTCAGGAAAATTGTTTCTGCCAGTCTTTCGCTTTTCGGATATTCGTTTAAAGTACGGTCAACAAGTTCCATGGCTTTTGCGCCGTTATTCATTCCCATAGCAAGGTTTACAGCCTTGTACAGATATTGCGGAGCGGTTGAGTCAGTTGGATGATTGGCGACAAAGTTCAGGTACAGATCCATCAGTTCATTCAGCTTTTCGGGCTCAGGGCGTGCTGCCTGAGCGGTAAGTTCATCCTCTAATTTAGTGATCCCTTTGGCTTCACGGTCGCGCTCTGAAGTGCACGAGAAAATGATAACTGAGCCAAGAATTGCAATACAAGCCAGAACTAACTGTTTTTTCATGTTTTACGGATTAATATAATTGTTTTAAAAAACTTTCTTTTTAATCATCGGAAAAATCATCCGGTAATTGGTTTTTATAAAGCCTTTTGCGATATCACCAAGTCTGCGTTTCAGAATAATTTTACGAAGCGGGTTTATATGGTCAACAAAAAGAACTCCTTCCAGGTGGTCGTATTCGTGCTGAATGACGCGTGCCAGGACTCCTGTAACCAATTCCTTTTTAAACTCAAAATTCTCATCGTAATATTCTATTGTTATATTTGGCTTGCGCATCACATCTTCTCTGATCTCCGGAATACTCAGGCACCCTTCGTTAAAAGCCCACTCCTCACCCGTTTCTTCAGTGATTCTGGGATTGATAAACACCCTTTTCAGATTTGATTCACCCGGGAAATCTTCAGCATAAGGGGTAGCATCTATTATAAACAGACGGATGTTCCGGTTAACCTGTGGCGCAGCCAATCCAACACCATTTGATTCGTACATCGTTTCAAACATATCTGAAATAAACTGCTCCAGAGCCGGATAGTCTTTGTCGATTTCCTCTGCATGTTTCCTCAGGTTGGGATGGCCGTATGCAAGAATGGGTAATATCATTTCAATTTGTTTTTTTTGTGATTCAATACTGCGTTGTCAGAAGTTTCCAAAGGATCTGCTTTCCAGATACGATTGCAGTATAATAACCGCACTTACCATGTCAATCAGTTCTTTGTTCTGTCTTTCTTTCTTTTTAGTACCAGCATCCAGAATGGCTTTTTGCGCCATTTTGGAAGTAAACCTTTCATCGATTCTGGCAATTTTCACATCAGGAAAGGTTTTCGCCAGCAGCCTCACAAAAGGTTCGGTGAATTTAACCGACTCCGATGCCTGATTGTTCATTTGCCGGGGTTCTCCAACCACGAAGAGTTCCACCTTTTCGCGGTTCAGATAATCCTTCAGATAAGCGATGATGTCTTTTGAATGGACTGTTGTCAGCGGAGTGGCGATAATCTGCCCATCATCGGTGACCGCAAGGCCTACCCGTTTTTGTCCGTAATCAATCGCAAGAATTCTGGCCAAAGTTTGTAGATGAGATGAATTGCACGTTTCAGGCTGCAAAATTAGTAATAAAAAATGAGAGAGAATGGCTTAAAAGTTTGCCAGGAATTTATGAATTCAGTTTCAAAATAAAATACCTGCTTCGTTTTCTTTTACCCTCCCCATCCCTCCCTGTGAACAAGGAGGGGGTGCATCCTGCTAAGTTGTTAATGTTTATTTCTATTGTGAATTTGGGTTCTCCCCCCGGTGCCTGAGTCTGGTTGAAGGCCAAAGGGGGAGTTAAGGTGGGTAATAAACCATTCTGACAAAATAAATCCCTGCTTCGTTTTCTTTTACCCTCTCCATCCCTCCCTGTGAACAAGGAGGGGGTGCATCTTGCTAAGTTGTTAATGTTTATTTCTATTGTAAATTTGGGTTCTCCCCCCGGTGCCTGAGTCTGGATGCGTGAGTTTAAAAACCATGCACTACTGAGAAAAGGCAGTTAATCACTTTGTCCCTTTGAGTCTTTGTGTCAATAAGCAAGAAAGCTTAGCCACGAAGCTTTGAGTCTTTTTACCAAAAAGCACTAACTTTGACGCTCCTTAACAGATTTAGTATGCAGCAGATGCAGGAATATATTGAAAGAGCATGGAACGACCGCTCACTTTTAAGTCAGGCAGCTTATCAGGATGCCATAAATGAAGTAGTTTCTCTGTTGGATCAGGGTAAATTAAGGGTGGCCGAACCTGTTGGCGGAGAATGGAAAGTGAATGAATGGGTTAAAAAAGCTGTTATTCTCTATTTTCCGCTCAGGCAGATGGAAGTGAGTGAGGCCGGTCCGCTGGAGTTTCACGACAAAATACCTTTAAAGCGGAATTACAAACAATTGGGGGTTCGGGTGGTGCCTCACGCAATTGCCCGATACGGTTCATATCTTGCTCCGGGGGTTATTCTGATGCCTTCTTACGTAAATATTGGTGCTTACGTAGATGCCAGCACCATGGTAGATACCTGGGCCACGGTAGGCTCCTGCGCGCAGATCGGTAAAAATGTTCACCTTTCGGGTGGAGTGGGTATCGGCGGCGTGCTGGAACCTGTTCAGGCAGCACCAGTTATTGTTGAAGATGGATGCTTTATCGGATCGCGCTGTATAGTTGTGGAAGGCGCCCATATCGGGGCTGAAGCAGTTCTGGGTGCCAATGTTGTAATTACCAACAGCACACGGATTATTGATGTATCAGGTGATGAAGCTGTTGAATACAAAGGGTTTGTGCCTCCGCGCTCAGTAGTGATTCCGGGTACTTATCCTAAAAAATTCCCCGCAGGAGAGTTCCAGGTTTCCTGTGCATTAATTATCGGACAACGAAAACCATCCACCGATCTTAAAACTTCGCTTAATGATGCATTACGCGAATACGGTCTGCAGGTTTGATAAATCAGATATTTGGTAAAACGAATCTCAACAGATAACAAAGTTCCCTTGAAAAAACGCATTCTTATTATTCAGACAGCATCACTCGGAGATGTTATACTTTCAACCGCCCTGGCCGAAACCCTGAAGGCGCAGTTGGAAGGTGCTGAGATACATTATCTGGTAAAGAAAGGGTACGAATCACTTTTCAATGGACATGCGTTTATTCATAAAGTCCTGATCTGGGACAAGACGAAAAGCAAGTATGCCGGGCTTTTCAGGTTGATACGTGAAGTGAGGCGAAATCGTTACGATGCCGTGATCAATGTGCAAAGGTTTGCTTCCTCCGGATTAATTACGGCTTTATCGGGAGCAGGAATGCGCTCAGGATTTGAGAAAAATCCGCTTTCGATGTTTTTTACACATAAATATAAGCATGAGATTGGTTCTGTTCTTCCTCAACCCCATGAAATTGAAAGGAACCATACGCTGATTTCAACTTTGGTTCCAGGGCCAGCTTTGCGACCGGCATTATATCCTACGCCCGAAGATTTTAGTTTTGTATCAAAATTTACTTCTGGACGTTATATCACCATATCACCGGCTTCGCTCTGGTTTACCAAACAATTTCCGGAGGAAAAATGGATTGACTTTTTGAACAACATTTCATCGGGATTCTCTGTTATATTATTGGGATCAGGAGCTGACAAATCAATGTGCGAAAGGATCAGCAGACAAGCCGGAGGTGAGATAGTGAATCTTGCCGGTGAGTTGAGCTTCCTTCAATCGGCAGCCCTGATGAGAAGTGCTTCCATGAATTATGTGAATGATTCTGCACCTCAGCATCTGGCTTCAGCCGTAAATGCTACAGTTGCGGCAGTGTTTTGTTCCACGGTACCTGCTTTCGGGTTTGGGCCGTTGTCAGACATCGCACACATCATAGAAACAAAGGAAGCTTTACAATGCCGGCCATGCGGGTTACATGGACACGCGGAATGTCCGGAAGGGCATTTTAAATGCGCAATCAACATTACCACAAACCAACTAACCGATTTATTACCCTGATGGACGAAGAAATTGAAATCGAAATTCAGAAAGCCCTGAAAATATTGAAGAGTGGTGGCGTAATCCTTTATCCGACCGATACGGTGTGGGGTTTGGGTTGCGATGCCCTGAATGTGCGTGCCATAAACAAAGTGTATCGCATAAAGCAGCGGCCGGTGAGTAAAAGCCTGATTGTGCTGCTCGATAGCTTTGAAAATCTTAATAAATATGTTGCACAAGTGCCTGATATAGTTGAGGACCTGATAGGAAATATCGAAAAACCGGTTACCATAATATATGATCACGCGCGTAACCTTCCGAAAAACCTGATATCATCCTCAGGAACGGTTGCCATCAGGGTTGTAAAAAATGAATTCTGCAGACGATTGATTAAAGAACTCGGACGTCCTTTGATCTCATCATCGGCAAATATCTCAGGAGAGGCAACTCCACTGGTGTTTAGCCAGATTTCGCAAAGAATTATTGACCAGGTAGATTATGTTGTTGAGCTTTCGCACGATCAGTTTAATCAGGCAAAAGCTTCTACCATTATTCGTATTTATGCCAATGGCGTTTATGAAATTATAAGGGACTAAGCGGTATTTCCTTTCTGGCTTAACAACAAGTTTTCATTTCCACTTTTGATTTAATAGACTTTATTGCTTGAGCGATAGCTGTGCAATTTCCTTTGTCCTTCCAAACTTCTCTCGAAACCATCAATTCTAATCTGATCCAAACAACATAAGCTGATTAAAACTGAAGAATATATGGATATTCGTCCCGAAACGGGAATTATGTGTCCATATAGGAAACGATTGCTGCATAATGGCACGGTACCGGCAATGAGGGGTAAGAATAAATTGAAAAATATTTTCATTTTTAAGGATCAGTAAATCAATAAGATAGACTAAGTAATTAGCTCCAATAAAAAGTTTGGCACGGGATGATAAGTTCAGATGGCACGTTTTCTGACTATTGACTATCCGGAAACACACCGGGTAAGACCGGGACCAAAAAGGGAAAACAAACAACAAAACATAAACAATCTAAACAACAAAACAATGAAAAAGGTAACAATCATTCTTACGGGGGTAATTCTGATGACCATTGCAGCTTTAAATGTTAATGCTCAGGCCACTTCAGCAACAGACGATGCAACTGCAACAGCAAGAATCATCACTCCAATCACATTGACCAATACTCAGGGCTTAGCATTTGGAAATATTGCTTCCAGTAATGCAATCGGATCGGTAACCATCAGCCCTGCAGGAGCCAGAACTCATACAGGTGGCGTTACACCTTCAGTAATTGGTACTTTCAATAATGCCATTTATAATGCAACCGGAGAAGCCAATGCAACATACACCATATCGCTTCCTGCATCAGTTAACATTACTTCAGGGTCAAACAGCATGGTTGTTAATGGATTTACTTCCGATCCAGCTGCTACAGGTTTATTCAGTGGTGCTGGTACTCAGACCATCAATGTTGGTGCAACTGTAAATGTTGGAGCAAGCCAACCAACCGGTGATTACTCTGGTACATACGATGTAACAATTGCTTACAACTAGAAAATATACAATACCAGTAAGGGTGTCGGCTTCCTTCACCCTTTTTTTTTGTTCACTCAGTTCTTTTTTTATTAAAGTCCAAACAAAAATGACCCGCATCATAATTACAGCACTATTTTTACTGCTGTTCACCGTCAAAGGATGGTCGCAGGCCTCGGTTACTGCCCAGGCATTTGCGGAAGTGATTGCGGCCCTAACGGCAACAGAAACCTCGCAGATGAATTTCGGCAGGTTCTCGCCGGAAGTGGAAGGCGGACAGATTGTGCTTTCACCTTCGGGTGTTCGCACAACTCAGGGTTCGGTGGTATTGAGCGGAGGAGCAGCGCGGCCCGGTATTTTTACAATCACCGGCGCACCCGAAGCCGCATTCTCGATACAATTGCCCGAAGGACCCGCCTACCTCGTACATCAGGGCAGCAACAAAACCATGGTAGTTGACGAATGGATATCAGACCCGCCGGCAGGAACAGGCACCGGTACACTTAACGGAGGACAGGAAATTGTAAGTATAGGAGCAAGCCTGCAGGTTGGCTCCATCGAAGATAACCCCGTAGGTATGTACACTGGCACATTCAGTCTTACCTTTGCATACAACTGACAATTGGAGGTTGTAAACAGAAAGCACCGTTGAAAGATGGTGCTTTTGCATTTTATGGAATTGGCTTTCGAATAAGCACAAAGATTAACCGCAGACCTGGCGGGCGGCAGACTGTGAACCGTAAAGTTTTTTCCACAAAGTCACAAAGTATCACAATTTTTTCATTTACTCAATCGGTGAATCTTAGTGTCTTGGAGCCACTTCGACAATGGTTCGATGAAAAACTCACCAACCGGCTCAGTGCATCGCTTAGTGGCAATCAGAACCGTCCCGAAACGGGAATTTTGTGTCCATATGGGAAACGATTGCTGTATAATGGCACGGTACCGGCAATGAGGGGTAAGAATAAATTGAAAAATATTTTCATTTTTAAGGATCAGTAAATCAATAAGATAGGTTAAGTAATTAGCTCCAATAAAAAGTTTGGCACGGGATGATAAGTTCAGATGGCACGTTTTCTGACTATTGACTATCCGGAAACACACCGGGTAAGACCGGGACCAAAAAGGGAAAACAAACAACAAAACATAAACAATCTAAACAACAAAACAATGAAAAAGGTAACAATCATTCTTACGGGGGTAATTCTGATGACCATTGCAGCTTTAAATGTTAATGCTCAGGCCACTTCAGCAACAGACGATGCAACTGCAACAGCAAGAATCATCACTCCAATCACATTGACCAATACTCAGGGCTTAGCATTTGGAAATATTGCTTCCAGTAATGCAATCGGATCGGTAACCATCAGCCCTGCAGGAGCCAGAACTCATACAGGTGGCGTTACACCTTCAGTAATTGGTACTTTCAATAATGCCATTTATAATGCAACCGGAGAAGCCAATGCAACATACACCATATCGCTTCCTGCATCAGTTAACATTACTTCAGGGTCAAACAGCATGGTTGTTAATGGATTTACTTCCGATCCAGCTGCTACAGGTTTATTCAGTGGTGCTGGTACTCAGACCATCAATGTTGGTGCAACTGTAAATGTTGGAGCAAGCCAACCAACCGGTGATTACTCTGGTACATACGATGTAACAATTGCTTACAACTAGAAAATATACAATACCAGTAAGGGTGTCGGCTTCCTTCACCCTTTTTTTTTGTTCACTCAGTTCTTTTTTTATTAAAGTCCAAACAAAAATGACCCGCATCATAATTACAGCACTATTTTTACTGCTGTTCACCGTCAAAGGATGGTCGCAGGCCTCGGTTACTGCCCAGGCATTTGCGGAAGTGATTGCGGCCCTAACGGCAACAGAAACCTCGCAGATGAATTTCGGCAGGTTCTCGCCGGAAGTGGAAGGCGGACAGATTGTGCTTTCACCTTCGGGAGTCCGCACAACACAGGGTTCAGTGGTATTGAGCGGAGGAGTGGCACAGCCTGGTGTTTTTACAATCACCGGCGCACCCGAAGCAGCATTCTCAATACAATTGCCCGACGGTCCCGCCTATCTCGTACATCAGGGCAGCAATAAAACCATGGTAGTTGACGACTGGATATCAGACCCACCGGCAGGCACAGGCGCCGGCACACTTAACGGAGGACAGGAAATTGTGCGCATAGGAGCAAGCCTTGTGGTAGGCTCCCTCGAAGATAACCCCGTAGGTATGTACACTGGAACATTCAGTCTTACCTTTGCTTACAACTGACATATTGGGAGGTTGTAAAAGCGCTGTTGAAAAATAGCGTTTTTTTTTAATCTCAATCGCAATCAGTCATTACAATTGCCGCAATCTGACATTAAACCATGTACGAAGCTCTGTTTCTCGTATAATTTACGTAGGTTTGACTCAAATTACTAAAACAAAGCTATATGCAAGTCGTAAAAGGCATTTATTTCAAAGTATTGATGGTGGCATTTGTTGCCATGTTGTTTATCCCCTGTGAGTTATCAGCTCAGGGAGATCTGCTTATCACCCCACGTCGTGTGGTTTTTGAAGGCAACAAACAATCTCAGGAGTTAACTCTCGCCAATACGGGACAAGACACCGCCCGCTACAACGTTTCATTTGTACAATACCGCATGACCGAAAGTGGTGCATTTGAGCAGATTGAAGTAGCCGACTCAGGTCAGTATTTTGCCGATAAGTATCTTCGTTTCTTTCCTCGTTCAGTCACGCTGGCTCCAAATGAAGCTCAGGTGGTAAGGATGCAGTTCAGAAGAATGCCCGATATGCAGCAGGGAGAGTATCGTTCTCATGTTTATTTCAGGGCGGTTCCCAAAGAAACAGCGCTTGGCGAAGAAACGCTTGCTGACTCCACCGCCATTGGCATCCGTCTGATTCCCATTTTCGGAATAACCATCCCTATAATCATCCGCGTTGGAGAACTGGATTTGAAGGTTGATCTTGCAGATATTTCGCTGGATACAAAATCAGATACAATTCCAAATCTGGCGGTTACTTTTACCCGTTCCGGTAATAAATCGGTGTACGGTGACATGACCGTTAACTGGGTTTCTGGTAAAGGAGAGAGTGTAGAGGTGGGCGTAGTGCGCGGAATAGCCGTTTATACACCTAATACACTTCGTCGCTTTACTATGCAATTGCGTAAGCCCGAAGGTGTTGACTACAGCAAAGGCAAATTGGTAGTTCGCTATCAGGCGCCTAATGATCTGAAGCCGGAAGTTTACGCTGAGCGTGAAATTGCTTTATAATAAGGCAGGAAGCCGGTGATATTGCCGGCAATGAATTCAACTTGTCAACCTAAATGAGACTTGTAAAAACATTTGAGAAGATATTAATTTCTGTGAAACCAGATTCCTGTTTTTCCGGGCATGGCAATTTTTTAAGGCCATGCTGTAAGGTAAGTTCAGGCTCTTTTGCGTTTAAGCGTATTCATACTCATTTGCTTTACTTAGCCTTTACCATCTTATTTCTTACCTCACATTTATTTCTTAATCATAGTTTTTCTCAAACACAAACCTTTGAGTCCAATGGAACATTTATAGTTCCGGCAGGAGTTACTGAGATTACCGTTGAGTGCTGGGGAGCAGGTGGTGGTGGATTTTCTGCTGACGCAAACCCTTCAGCAGGCGGAGGTGGTGGCGGTGGTGCTTATGCAAAAAGTGTACTCAATGTTATACCCGGGAACTCTTATAATGTAAGTGTTGGAATTGGTGGGATAGCAGAAAACAATGGAGGTAATTCAACTTTTAACGGAACTATGGTAGTAGCAGCCGCTGGAGGAGGTTCTACTTCAACAACAGGTGGAAATGGAGGCACAATTAGCAACTCTATCGGAACTATAAGATATGCTGGTGGAAATGGAGGAAATAGTTCAGGAAGCTCCTATTCGGGTGGTGGTGGTGGTGGTGCAGGAAGTAATGGCAATGGAGGAAGCGCTTCAGGAGCAACCGCCGGAACCGGAACCTTATCCCATGGCGGAAATGGAGGATCAGGTGTAACAATAAATGGAGATGGCAACGAAGGATCATTATATGGTGGAGGAGGTAGCGGATCTCTAAGAAACGGCGGTCCTAAAAGAGCTGGAGGCAGGGGTGCCAATGGTCTGGTCGTGATTACCTGGGTTCCGCCGCCAGCACTTTCGGTCGTTCCGGCAAACCTTGACTTCGGATACATTATCAGTGGTGGCACATCTTTAGAACAAACATACACATTAAGCGGAACAAACTTAAGCGGAGCACCAGGCAATATTTCAGTCACCGCGCCTTCAAATTTCGAAGTCTCTTTAACTTCTGGTTCGGGATTCGGATCTTCAGTAAGTGTTCCTTATGCAAGTAGTACCATGGACTCCAGAACTATTTATGTCAGGTTTAAACCTACTACAATAAATACAGACTACAGTGGAAATATAAGCAATTCAGGAGGTGGTGCTTTGGCCTCTGTTGCCGTTACAGGAACATCTTTGCTGACCTATTGCACTCCTACCTATTCTTCAGGGACAGGAGCCGGGGATTTTATCTCTTTAGTTCAATTGGGCACTATCAATAATTCAACAGGAGCATTACCATCACCATTTTATAACTTTTACAGCAGCCTGTCAACAGACCTGAAAAACAATTCTTCTTATACCATTACCTTAAGTGCCGGTACATATTCCACAGGAAATAACATCAGCGTGTGGATTGACTTTAACCAGAATGGGATATTTGAGGCATCTGAAAAGCTCGGCAATGCAACAATGGGAGCAATGCCAGCTACCGGCATTATTAATTTTACAGTCCCTGTAGATGCGATTCCCGGCACCACACGAATGCGTGTGCGGGAAGTATATAATAATTCAAATTTTGACCCTTGTGCAGTCTATGCTTATGGTGAAACCGAGGATTATAACGTTAACATTGTACCTACAATAACAACAAGTACAATCACCGGCTCGCCCTTTTGTGCCGGGGCTTCTGTTTCTGTTCCTTATACCATTTCAGGAACCTTTACTTCGGGCAATGTATTTACTGCCCAGTTATCCAATTCAGCAGGAAGCTTTGCAACACCGGTCAATCTAGGAGCACTGACCTCAACCACAGCAGGAGCCATTTCAGGAACCATTCCGGCAGGTACATTATATGGTACAGGTTACAGGATACGTGTTGTAAGCAGCACTCCTGCTATTACCGGAACGGACAATGGAAGTGATATTGCAGTGTATTCCTTTCCTTTAGCACCAGCGACAACCGGTTCAACCATCTGTATCGGGTCATCGGCCACCTTATCCGCTTCCGGCGCAGGGGTGGGCGACAGATACAAATGGTACAGTGCAGCAACGGGAGGAACACTTCTGAAGACAAGTACAAGCAATACAGACAATACCTACACCACGCCCACGCTTGCTTCAACAACCAATTACTGGGTTTCCATAATTAATGCGGGAGGGTGTGAAGGCCCACGAACACAAGTTACCGCAACTTTTCCTGCTCTCTCAGGAGATAATCAGAATGCGGCCGGCAGTAATTCGTGGATTGGTCATGTTTATGACGGAACCAATCAGTCGGTAGCCTTTAATGGAAATTTTACCAGCTATTACGGAAGCTATACAGAAACTGAGACTTTCGATCAAGGTTTCGGAGGTTCACAGAATTGTTTCGGATTTTTCTCCAATTCAGTAGCCAGATCTATTTATACAGAAACCTACTCAGTGCGTTACAGAATGAGTTCTTCCCGTAAAGGCTTGTTTATTGCTGATATGGGTTCCGACGATGGTGGCCGTCTGGCTGTTGATGGAGCACTTGTTTACAACAACTGGTCTGATCAGGCTTTCACTTCCCGTCCCAGGGTATTGATGAGTATGAACGGTGCAAGTTCACTGGTTTATGACTTTTATGAGAATGGTGGACTGAACAGGGTTGTATTCCAAAACCTGACACAGCTGATTGCCAATAATCTCGCAGGCAATATTGAACAAACGCTTTGTGCCGGAGAAACCGGTGCCGCAATCAGCGGAGATGTTTTCGGGTCACTTCCGGTTGGAATCAGCCTCTCGGGAACCGGTTACCAATGGACCTACAGCACCACTCCGGGCGGAACCCGCACTAATATTGCCGGAGCAACCGGAGCTGACTATGTCCCAAATTCGGCCATTGCACCATTTAATACTCCCGGTACTTACTATATTTACAGGAATGCTACTCTATCAAGCGCAAACAATGTGGCACCCAATCCGTATATCGCTACCAATGAATCGAATGCTGCAACCATCACCGTTCAGGCTAACTTGCCTGCCAGTGTCAGCATTGCCGCTTCAGCAAACCCCATTTGCGCAGGAACCAGTGTAACTTTTACCGCCACACCGACCAATGGCGGAACATCACCCAGCTATCAGTGGAGACTGAACGGAGCCAACGTCGGAACCAATAGTCCGACATATACCAATGCAGCTTTGGCCAACGGAAATACAGTTTCCGTTGTGATGACCTCAAATGCACCTTGTGCTTCGGGCAGTCCTGCAACTTCGAATACCATCACCATGACG
>Ga0351883_1006_pt1 | contig 85066 bp, 47 predicted proteins | sample BONcelFGM3001F14_FD_206772 | JGI IMG/M metagenome (GOLD analysis project Ga0351883, IMG submission 206772) | Enriched cells from coal bed in the Powder River Basin, Montana, United States - BONCAT cells FGM rep3 HSBNCT.FGM.300.1.F14 ...
CTTGTATTTGTAACGGGCTGGAACGAATGGATTGCAGGCCGCTGGTTCGATTGGGATGTAAAACCGTTTGCATTCGTCGACGAATATTCAGCCGAGAAAAGCCGTGATATCGAACCTGTTAAATCATGGGGGAATAAAGGGGATGTCTATTATATGCAATTGGTGAGTAATATCAGAAAGTTTAAAGGAATGCCCGCCGAAGAATTAGCATCGGCATCCCAAACCATTCCGATGGATGACCCGGGTGCCTGGAGTACCGTAAAGCCGGAATATATCTCTCCAAAGGGCAATGTTCTTCACCGTAATCATGCCGGGCAGGGAACCTCTCTGGTGTACACCAATAAAACCGGACGGAATGATATTGTAATGTCAAAAGTAGCCCGCGATAAGGATTTTCTCTATTTTTATGTTGAAACAGCAGATCCGTTAACCAATCAATCTGACGCTAAATGGATGCGACTGTTTATTGATACGGACCGAAAAAAGGAGACCGGCTGGGAAGGTTATGATTTCGTAGTTAACCGAACTAATCCCACCGATTCAGCAAGTATTGAAAAAAGTGTCAATATCTGGAACTGGAGCAAAGTCGGGAACGCCGGGTATACCGTGATCGGAAAAACCCTTGTAGTCAAAATAAAACGTTCTGTTCTTGCCGTAACCGATGATAAACTATTGAATATCGAGTTTAAATGGAGCGATAACATGCAGGAGGAGGGAAACATCATGGACTTCTACGTTAATGGGGATGCGGCCCCGGGAGGCAGGTTTAATTTCGCTTACTTTACGGAAATTCCAACCGGTATATCAACGATCACAACACCATCGTTTCAGATCTACCCGAACCCGGTAAAAGAGTTCTTAAATATTACCTTCCCTGCAGAAACAAAAAATAATACGTTACTTACCATCTATAATATCGGGGGCCAGGTCTTGTGGCAAAAAAAATACAAAAATCCGGTATTGGCTGATCGAATTGAACTTAACTTTATTAAAAACAAGGGGATATACATTGTCGAATTGAGCAACAACGAGAAAAGAGAAAGTAGAAAAATTATTGTCAATTAAAAAAATAAAAATATGAATTGGTTCAAAAAGGTTTCTGAAAATATTTTTGCAAGCAATGTTCGGATAAAATCGGCTTTGTTAGCCATTTTGATCTTTGCGATCTGCTCTTGTAATTCAGCTGACAGGATAAAGGTTAAGGATCAATTTACACCCCTGCCTGATAACTCGGTACAGATGAATGGTTACCTCGAAGATTATATTCAGAATTCAATCCTACACTGGAACAAGGGGTCGTACCATACGCTGCACTTGTGGAGAAATTCAGGACAGGAAGGTCTTTTTTCGCCCAGGGCGAGATGTGGGGAAAAGCGGTCCGGTCGGGATGCATGCTTTACCGGTACACGCAGGATCCTGAACTGAAAAAAAATCTCAAAGCGACGGTGGCTGACCTGTTGACCACAAAACGGGAAAATGGGAGCATAAGTTGTTCCGAAATCTCCAAACAACCCGATGGACCGGGGGCGACCCGTGGGAGCGAAAGTATGTTTTACTCGGTTTGGATCAGTATTATATGCAGGTTGAAAAAGATCCGGCCGTGTTACAAGCGATGATCGACCAGGCCGATTGCCTGGTTTCTCAGATCGGACCTTCACCGAAAATCCGGATCGTTGACCAGGGATGGAGTCCGAACCACATCGAATCGAGCACGGTGCTTGAACCGGTCATGCGGCTGTATAAGCTGACAGGTGACCAAAAGTATCTCGATTTTGCACGGTATATTGTCGAAGACGAGGGTGGTGCCAAAGGATACAATATTATTGAAGACGCTTTTAATAACAAGGCTCCCGAACAGATAGGGGGTGTTTATCCAAAGGCTTATGAGATGATGTCACTGTTTGAAGGCCTGGTCGAATATTACAGGGTTACGGGTAACGACCGATGGAAGCAGGCATTTATGAACCTATATCATAACATTATAACTAAAGAAATTACGATAATTGGTAACGGAGGCGGAGACCAGCCTTATCATCCGGCTGTTTACGGAGAAGCATGGGACAACACTGCGCTGGAGCAGACCAATCCTGATATGAAAAGAATGATGGAAACCTGTGTGGGGGTGACCTGGTTGAAATTATGCAGCCAGATTCTGCGATTAACCGGCGACCCTTTGGCCGTAGATATGATTGAAAAATACGCGTATAACGGACTTATAGGGGCGATGAAACCTGAAGGTGACGGTTTTAGTTACGTCAATTTGCTGAACGGGATAAAAACAAATACTGAAGGCTGGGGCGGAATGGTAGACGGGGTTTATGTCACCTGTTGTAACCTGAACGGACCGATGGGACTGGCTTATCTTCCTTTTGTTGCAGTCATGAATTCTGCTTCGGGCCCTGTAATCAACCTGTATAACGCAGGGACCGCCACGGCCCTTACTGCTAAAAAACGTCCTGTTCAGCTTGAAGTTGTAACAGATTACCCTGTCTCTGGAACCATCGTTGTTAATGTTAAACCAAAAGTATCCGAAAAATTTTCTGTCAGGTTGCGCATTCCCGCATGGAGTAAAACGACAGCAGTAAAGGTTAACGGAGTACCTGTTTCTGTTGTTGCAGGTACTTATGCAGAAATTAACCGCAAGTGGACTCCGGGAGACAAAATAGAATTATCGCTGGACATGCGGTGCAGGTTGATCGATGCCCCACATGGAAGTAACAGGGCCGGTGATAATTTCCAGGCGCTCACGAGGAGACCCGTAGTTCTGGCCAGGGATGAAAACACGGATCCAAATTTCAATCAACCCGTTGCCATTAAATCAACTGATGGGTATGCGGATGGATCTGTTGAAACGAACCATCAACAACCCTACAGGGTAATGGTTAATATTCCGACCGATAATGGATTGATTCAAATGGTGGATTACGCTTCGGTAAACAGTTGGGGCGGCAAACGGGTATGCACCTGGCTGCCGAAAGTAAATGCTTTAAAAAATTGAAGATGAAAAATATAAAATGGACCAGGCTGGCCATGCCTGTAGTTATTATACTGCTGTTTGTTTCCTGTAATAAAGCCTCATCATCAAAAGAGGTTACCGATCCGCCAACAGTATCCACCTATACTGATGTTCCGGCAATTAATACAGGCTGGGATATCTATACGGAAGGCGTTTATCGCTATGGACCTTCCATCATTATTAATGCTGATGGCTCCATTGATGCCTGGTTTGCGGCTCCGGGTGATATATATGGTGAGCGCGTAAAAAACTATAACGACCAGGATTCGCAGCTACCTGTCAGCCGGTCAGCCGGTGTAACCGCAGCTCAGAAATTTTCAGCTGCTGAGCCGTTTTATGCGATCCAGGTGTCCTGCCCTAACTGGGCTTCAACAAACAGCAGTTTAACCCTGAGTTTATATCAATGGAAAACTGATTACAATACGACCATTGCCGGAAACGCATTAGGAACAGTACCTTACATCAATTATAAAGACAATCAGAGTCTGGAAATAATTAATGAAAATAAATTTCCTTCCGGAGATTATTTGTGGGTGCTAAGTAATCCATTAGGCACGGCAGGTGTCTGGAAAAAAACCGGAAGCAAAACCGGGATTACCAATTATCTGAATGGCGAAATTGTTACTGGCAATTATACGGCCTGGATTTTATTGAATAAGACATCGGGTGCATCCTATTGGGACCAGGTTGCCTATCGCCGTTCTGTTGATGGTGGAAAGAGCTGGTCTGCTGATCAAATGGTATTGAAACCTACCGAGTATACACGTGATCAGCTTTCGGTCTGTGACCCCGGAGTTACAAAATGGGGAGGATATTATTACCTTGGATACACATCGACAGAGGACAACCGGGGTACTGACAACCATGTGTATGTTTGCCGGTCAGCGTCACCCGTCGGGCCATGGGAGAAATGGAACGGCAGCGGATGGGGCGGTGCACCGCAACCTGTCGTGACCTATACCGACAGTCCTGATTCCTTTGGAGCGGGTGAGCCATCTATGGTTGTTAAAAACGATACCCTCTTTTTTTATTATTCGTGGAATGCCGGTGGAAACGAAGCAGTAACAACGCGCCTGACCACAGCTTCCGCATCGAATGCAAACTGGCCGGCAAATCTTACAGACCATGGAACCGTGATTAATAAAACGAACATTCCGGGATCAGATCATTGTGATATCAAATACAGGGATGATATTAAAAAGTTCCAGGCCATACATACCGCTTCAAGGTTGACGGCATCAAGTTACATCGTCTTATGGGACTCTGCTGATGGAATCCATTTCAAAAAAGCGGCTGAATTACGTAATACGCTGAAACCCTATCTGCATAATTGTGGCTGGAGCGGGGATGAAACAGGTCATATCAACCCGGAAAAACAACAATACATCGCATATGCTTATGGCCCCAACTGGGGAAACTGGAATACAACCTGGCATCCTATAAATTTTAAGACAAAATAAATACAAACAATATAAATCAGATCTGATGCATAAGATTTTTTTTAGCGGTCCTCGTTGCTTGCCTCTTCATATCTCTGGTGATAACCGCTACCGGTTGTTTGTCAACGGGACTCCGGTTTGTAGCGGTCCGGCGCGGGGAGATTTGTACAACTGGTATTTCGAAACTGTTGACATTCCTGCCTATTTTCATAAAGGTGAAAACGTGATTGCGGCTTTGGTTTGGAACATGGGAGTGCTGGCTCCGGTAGCACAAATATCGAATCAAACAGCTTTTGTCCTCCAGGGTGACGGCGAAAAAGAGAAGATTGTCAATACAAACGAAAGCTGGAAAGTGTTTCACAACAGTGCTTACCAGCCGTGTTCGATGGATAATAGCACCCGTTTACAAGCCTACATGGTAATCGAACCTGGTGACAAAGTGGACGGAGCCTTGTTTCCCTAGGGTTGGGAAAAGGCAAAATATGACGACAAGGAGTGGAAAAACGCGGTACCTGTTTCAGGAGCTAACCCGTCAGGTACGGGTTCCGATAATTTGTGGACACTTGTCCCCCGCAATATTCCGCTCATGGAAGAGCGGTTGCAACGCCTTGAAAAAGTCAGGCGCGCTGACGGGATTCCCGTTCCGGACTCCTTCCTTAAGGGGCAAAAACCATTCGTCATTCCGGCTAATCAAACGGTGAGTATTCTGTTCGATCAGGCATTCAATACCACGGCTTATCCGGAGTTAAATGTGAGTGGCGGCAAAGGATAAAGAAACTGACATACAAAAAATCAGGGCAAATTATGCCAATGCCGATATGTATGGAGTTTATGCAAGCTATACATCCATTGGTTTGTTGTGTTCCGAAGAAATGGCCCTGGCAATGGGGGAAACCACATTAGCAGGCAAATACAAAGAATATGCCGGGCGAATCCGGACCGGAATGTTGAGACTTTTAGCCGTTGGTCCGGACAATAACCGGACGTGGAGAGTAACACGGAATTCAGTTTTGCCAAGTCTCCAGGATTGTTTGGTGCAAACCTGGTTTTCACTTTATAAAGAAGGCTTAGATCCGCAGAAAATGGATGAGGATATGACTCCGATCAGCCGGAATACACTGAAAAGCCAACTCAACCAAAAATATGGCGATGCTCCCGTACTTGCCATGGGGTACGGAATCGGATGGTTAACCCACTCAGCCCTGGTGCTTGATCAAATGGACAATACAGGAAGACTTTTAATCAATATTGCCCGTTATTCCTACGATAAAAACATGGATTATGCGGACGAAAAACAAAAAACCGACTGGCGAAAATGGATGTGGATTATCCCCGAAGGTTCCAATATTATGCCCGATGGAAGATGGTACCGAATCTGTGATTTAAGCAACGGAGCCAACCAGGGACCAGCTATGAACGCGATGGAGATATGCGCCGGTGTGGATGATGCCCAAAGCGGGCTTGTAAGGCTATTGCCTCGTATTCCTGAACCGTTAACAGGTCTTGATGTATCCAACTTTTCAGTGTGCACCTCAGATGGAACGAACAATCTGAACGCACTCATTAACTACACCTACGAGCGAGGCAAGTCGTTCCGACTGAAAAGCAATATTAAATTGCCTAAACTTGATATCCGGTTTGGCCCATATTCAACGCAGGAACAGGCAAATAATATTAGTACAGGCAATAAAATCAAAGGGCAGTGTAAACGCACATATCATACAGTCAGGCACCTATCACGGTGAACCAGCATTGTGGGTCTGGGTAGAAAACCTTGAAAGTATAAGTGAATATTTACTTACAGTTGATGGTATTTAGTTGATAATAAAACCAATAAGTAACGATAGTAAACAGGCTCTGATGAAAAAATAATTAGGGCCTGCTGAAAAACTACTTTAAACCACGGAGTGGTTCAATTTGAATAACCCCCAGTGTAGCTTGTTTTCCTTCATTTATTGCTGATAAATATTTGGCATCCCTTTTAAATACAGGGCAATATGGAGACCCTGATTAATAATTCCCTGTTTTTTCTGAATTTCCCTAATCTGTTCAATAAGTTGAATTTGGGATGACTGATGCATTCAATTGGGACGAAATTAAAACTCTATGGTCGAAAAATGAATGTAAAAGTCGCTTAAAATTTGAAAGTTTGAATAATTTAATTAATCAATTAAACTCAAACTATTGTAGCAGAAAGAAACTGGCAAAGATGCATCTGACGATATTGTTAATCTATCAAATTATTGAATAACTGCAATTTAAGCACTAATTAAAATCAACCATGAAATGAGCATGATTCTACAATCAAAAATTGAAAAGATAATAAACTTCATGCGATCCCTAAGCCTCGGGAATGGCCTTAAAAAAACATATTATTTACTTAGGACACTGTTTCTACCTGGAGTAATAATACTTTCTGCGGCGAACAGCTATTCGCAAAAATCAACAGGAGCATTGCATTGCCTTGGAAACGGGCAATACTGTGTTTACCAGGATGGTGCTGACATTAAAAGCCTCTTTGGGCCAACTTACAGCTCCCCCTCCTACCTTCAGTTAAATCTTAAAGATAAAACGATTGTAGTTTCATCATCCCGTCTCCCCGGTTCTGCCATTTGGAAGCATTCACTTAAGCGTAACGGCGAAAAAATTGCGGAAATCACAGATTTCATAGACAGCGAACTACCTGTTTTTGTAAGAAATATCGTTGCCTTCAAATCTTTCACTTTGGATTTGGACATCCTGAAGGATTTACATATTAATATACTTGATAACTCTACCGATTATACCGGTACATCCGCGGCCTTATTGATTCATAAGGACAGAGGGTTGCCGATTTATAGTGTATATGACCATCCATATGAACAATTTCATAAAATCATATTACGAAACAGCGCATCGCTTCAAAAGAACGACGAAACAAATCGTTATGACATAAATATCGGGATTGGTCAAAGTGAAATTTATTTTATCGGTGGCCCTTTTTACCAGGAATGTGTCGAAAACAGTTCGAAGATAGTTGCTCTTCAATACAAAGACCTGTATAACCGCACGTTAAAAGACTGGGGAGAATTCACCAGGCGAAGAATAGATTTTGCAACACGCATTTCGGATAAAAATCCAAATAAACAAAGGATTCTTGAACAGATCGATAATATAGCTGTGCTTTTAAAAACACAACAGTCCGGCGAAGGTGCAGTTCTTGCCGGGGATTTTTATCACCTTGCTTATGTGCGTGATCAATATGGTGTTTCAAGGGGTTTTCTGGCGCTGGGATACCACGAAGAGGCAAAAAGTATCCTTGATTTCTATTGGCAGATCTGGAAGAAATTTGGTCTGCTGCACAATGCCCAGGCCATAGGGGTTCCCGGTGTCTTTCATATTCACGAAAATGATGAGGTTGAACAAACCGGATACCTGATCATCCAGGCTTTTGATTACCTGAAAAAGACCAGTGATGTCAATTTTGTAAAAACTATTTTCCCGATGCTTCAATGGGCGTGGAATGTGCAGAAGAAGAACCTGGTCAAAAACATGCTGCCATTTAATGGTGACGAGACCTATGTTGCAGGGGGGATTCTTCCCCGAACGGCATTAAATGATGGTTCGGCAGAGTCTACGCTGTTGTTTTTGCAAAGTGGCCGGTTGTTATTGCCATTTATGAAAGAATATAAATTATGGAGCAGTGATAGTATTCTGTCAGACGAAAAACTTAAACTCACGGTAGCTGATCATTATCCTGAAAACTTCATTAAAGAAGGCCGGATAATTGCAAATAATCCTTCAAGGATGACCATTGCAGAGATGCCGTCATTCCGCCATGGTGTTTGTGCCGGGGGGCATGGCGTGGTTTATACGAAGAAGGATAAAAACGGAAACTACCTCTGCCCCAAATGTTACCTCGAGAAAAAGGAATTCCCCCCTTACGGGCCCAAATCATTCTACATACCTTCCATCGCGTTGACCCCATTATATATAGGATCAGATTTAATTCCGGCAAAATTGATCAAACAAAACATTGATGTTATAAAAGATAACTATGCAAAGTCGGGGCAGATTTCATCACGTCCCGGGGGGAACCTGGTGATTGGGTATGAATATGGTTTTTTATTATACGCATTGTCGAAATACAAGGATCCTTTGGCTGACCAGGTTTTTGAAGATGCGATGTCAGTTGTTGATGAATCGGGTGCCTGGGTTGAATATTACAAGGACGGAAAACCGATGGGGTGCCGGTATAGGCCTTGGGAAAGTGCCATTAATATTGAAGCAATTATAGAATATGCTTTAAGTAAAGAAAAACAATAGAAATGAAAGTTTTAAAAAACAATATGCTGACAACTCTTTTTCAGGTCAAACGAACCGCGAAGTTAAGAACCTGTTTAAAATGGCGTGTGATTACGATTGTAATCATAGCCATTTTCAATTTAACTTCCTGTAAAAAAGAACCTAAAGTTAAGCCACCTCCAACTCCGGCCATTGAATATCTTCGTATTCAATTATTGTCGGGTAATCAACTACAAATCAATCAGAAAAGTTCCTACCACTACGAATTGAAAACCACAGGCGAAGATCCTTACCTCTCATTAATGCCTCTGACTGCATCGAATCATCCCGATTCTGTTGTTCTTACTTTTGAATATCAATGTTCTACAGCGATCAGTAGTATGCAGATTTTCTTTGCCCCCCCGACAACAGAAGACCGTTCGATGAAAACAGGTACGATTCCAGCTTCAGGTGGATGGTCCGTTTTTTCTGTTGATATGAAGGACAATCTTAAACTGTTCAGTTGGGGTAAATCCGGGGACTTTCTGCGACTTGATTTTGGAAATCAATCGGGTGTTACTTTTCAAATCCGGAATATACACCTCAGGTCCCTGAATGCTGAAGAAAAAACGGCAGCGCTGTTACGCGAAGAAATAATCAAAAACAATCTTTTACTGGAGACAAATCTTAAAAAATACCTTTCAACCAATTACAGTTCCCAGGTTACAGAAGTTAAAGTTGGCACTTCATCGGTTAATATCAAAGGGAATTATACGGGCGATGGGGTGTTCAACCTGTGCGAAATAACACCTTATGACCAGATTACCCAGATGACTAAATTCACCAATAAAACTGCGCTCAGCAATCCTGTTTTTTCAATCGATATTGATCGCTTTGTGATTCGCAACGGGATGAAATACGACCGCCTTTTGTCAAAATGGGTAATCGCAAAAATCGGAACCCTGACTGACGAAATTGTATCCCATGCCAGGTATGCCAGCCAGATCATCCCCATTCAAACAATGGTTGCCAAAAAACCAACCAGCAGAAAGGGTTTGGGTGGCTATTCCGTTAACCGGGGATACCAATCAGACCTGGATGATCTGAACATTTCGAGTGTCACGGTAAACATTACGCTCACAAGTCTTATTCGAACCCAGGCCGGCGACAATGCGATTGCACAAACCTATGGCGATAAAACTTTTTATTATAATAAAGCCCAGGTAGAAGAACTGGATCGTACCATGCAGGCCGCTTTCTCACGAAATATTGTGGTTGCCGCGATTATTTTGATTCAAAAAGCTGCACATTGTGCCGATCCCGAGATCGGTCGTATGCTTCAACATCCTGATTATACATCTGAAGGCATATATACAATGCCCAATATGACCAATCCTGAAAGTGTCAATTGCTACGCGGCAGGTCTCGATTTCCTGGCCCGCAGGTATTGCCGCAATGACAGCTCCTTTGGGCGTATTCACCACTGGATCATGCACAATGAGGTTGATTGCGGACTCACCTGGACCAATATGGGAGAAAAACCCATGACGGTCTATCTTGATACTTATATTAAATCGATGCGGATGTGCTACAACATTGCCCGCAGCTATGATGAAAACAGCGAAGTGTTTGGTTCATTCACCCATTCATGGGCCGCGGGCGTCACATCCAGGTATTATTCAGGCAAAGAGATGCTGACAACTTTGGATGACTATTGTGAGGCGGAAGGAGATTTTCAGTGGGGACTGGCTTTTCACCCCTATCCTGAAAATCTTTTTGAACCTAAAACATGGAACGATCAAAGAGCAACATTCAGTATAAACTCTCCACTTGTCACCTTTAAAAACCTTGAGGTTTTGGATACCTGGATTAAAAAGACTGAGAATAAGTATATGGGAACCCTCAAACGGACGCTTTGGCTGTCGGAAAATGGGACCAATTCCAGGACTTACGGCGAACAGGATTTGAAAGAGCAGGCTGCCGGATTTGTCTATGCCTGGAAGAAAATGAAATCGCTCGACGGAATAGATGCGATACAATGGCATAACTGGATTGATAACCGGGCAGAAGACGGATTGATGATTGGTTTACGCCGCTTCCCTGACGACCAGGCGGAGCCAGGTGGAAGGAAACCGGTTTGGTATGCTTACCAGGCAGCAGGAACCAGCCAGGAAGATACAGTTTTTGAACCTTATAAATCAGTGATCGGGATTCAAAACTGGAGTGAAATATTTCATATTGTTGAAACTTTTTAATAGATACGCATGAAGAAAAAAACGATCATCCTTTTCCTGCTGGCAGTCATGGTTATTGCCTGTAAAAAGGATAACCCCGGCCTTTCAATTCAAAACCCGCAGGTTGAAATGCGCAGCAATCCTTTAGGATTAGATGTGCAACAGCCCCGCCTGTCGTGGCAAATAGCAGCTACGGTGAACAACGTACAGCAAACAGCTTACCAGGTCGTAGTTGCAGAATCAAGCGGGGATTTGGAGAATGAAAATAACCTGGTCTGGAACACAGGGAAAATGCAAAGTGATGCGTCGGTTTTAATTCCTTACAAAGGGTTGCTGCTCGAATCGGGTAAAAGCTACTACTGGAAGGTAAAAGCGTGGACAAACAAAGGTGAAACTCCATGGTCCCCGGCAAATAGCTGGACAATGGCACTGCTTGATGCCAGCGAATGGCAAGGCTCCTGGATCGGAATAGACAGCATTACCAACCCCGGCGAGCAGCTCAAAAACGGAGTAAACACACGACTGTCAGCCAGGTATCTTCGAAAAGAGTTTGACCTCAACGAAGAAATACAAAGTGCAAAGCTTTATATTTCCGGCCTGGGGATGTACGAATGTTACCTCAATGGCAGTAAGGTGAGCAAGGATATCTTCGCACCCACTGCCACAGACTACGACAAACATGTGAACTACAATACCTACGATGTAACATCCCTTCTTAAAAATGACAAAAATACGTTAGGCGTAGTACTTGGCAATGGTCGCTTTTTTTCATTACGCATGATCGGCGACACGGCTTTTGGGATACCTGTTATCCGCCACTTTGGTTTTCCCAAACTCCTGTTGCAACTGGAGGTAAATTACAAGAACGGGAATAAAACGGCTATCCTGAGTGATAATACCTGGAAGATAACGACCCTTGGTCCAATCATCGCAAATAGTGAATTCGACGGCGAAGAGTACAATGCCAATTTAGAGCTTCAGGGATGGGAAAAAAATGGTTACGATGATTCAGCATGGCTGAAAGCGAGTATTGTAGATGCACCATTGGGGAAGCTAATAGCCCAGAAAAATCCAAATATCACGACCATGGAGGAGGTGAAACCTGTTTCAATCAAAGAGGTGAATGGGAAATATATTCTTGACATGGGCCAGAATATGGTGGGCTGGCTGGCAGTAAAACTCAGCGGAACAAAGGATAAACCTGTCACAATGCGCTTTGCAGAAACGATACAAAAGGACGGCTCTCTTTATATGGCAAACCTACGCGGCGCAAAGGTTACCAATATTTATACGCCTTCGAAGGATGGCGAATTCTCGTGGTGCCCCACCTTTACCTACCAGGGCTTCTGCTATGCAGAAATTTCAGGAATCAGTGCTAAGCCAAGTCTCAGTGACTTTGTGGGGAAAGTCAACTACGACGAGATGAAAACAATTGGCAGTTTTGAAACGTCCAACGAATTAATCAATCAAATTTATAAGAATGCCTGTTGGGGCATCAAAGGTAATTACCGCAGTTTCCCTACCGATTGTCCCCAACGCGATGAACGTATGGGTTGGCTTGGTGACCGTGCAACAGGATGCTACGGAGAAAGCTTTATATTTGACAACAACCTGTTGTATGCCAAATGGTTGCAGGACATAGAAGACAGCCAGAGAGAAACGGGCAGCCTCTCCGATGTGGCACCCAACTACTGGCAGTTTTACAGCGATAACATTACATGGCCTGCGGCATATATACAAGCCGCCAACATGGTTTACGAGCAGCGCGGAGATACCCTTCCCATTGTGCTCCATTACGCTTCGATGAAGAAGTGGCTTGACTATATGAAAACCTCCTTCATGAAGAACTACCTTATGGAGAAGGATGTTTACGGAGACTGGTGTATGCCGCCAGAGCGTTTAGACATGATTCACTCGCAAGACCCGAACAGGAAAACAGATGGTGCGCTACTGGCAACAAGCTTTCATTACCGGCTTCTTGAGCTCATGGCTAAGTTTGCCCGGATCAGCGGACACCCGGAAGACACAACTGACTTTAATAACCTTGCGATAAATGTTAAGAAGGCTTACAACGATAAATTCCTCGATAAGGAAAAAGGAGAGTACGGGAATAACACGGTGACCGCCAACCTTGTTTCACTCATGCAGGGACTGGTTCCGGAGGAATACCAAACTAAAGTTTTCAAAAACATTATTGATAAGACGGAGGGAGAGTTCAATTCGCATGTTGGCGTTGGTCTTATCGGAATTCAATTTTTGATGCGCGGTCTCACAGCAAATGGAAGGGGTGATTTGGCGTATAAAATTGCCACCAATAAAACCTATCCCAGCTGGGGATACATGATTGAGAATAATGCCACCACAATCTGGGAATTATGGAATGGCAACACCGCAGATCCGGCGATGAACTCGGGCAACCACGTGATGCTGCTTGGCGATTTACTCAGCTGGTACTACGAAAATCTGGCAGGCATCAAAACCGATAATGTCGAAGTGGGATTCAGGAAAATCATTATGAAACCTATTTTTCCCGAGGGTCTGAATCATGTGAAAGCCTCAACACAAAGTCCCTATGGCAAAATAAGCAGTGAGTGGACAAAAAATGAAAATGGTTTGCAGTGGGGAATAGAAATCCCGGCAAACACTTCTGCCATGGTATCGATCCCTGCATCGTCATCAGAAAAAATTTCTGTTAATGACAGTAAGCTCAATAGCATTGAAGGACTTACGATCGTTGATGACAAGGATGGCATAGTAACCTTGCAAGTGTCATCGGGTAAGTACCTGTTTAATAGCATAAAATAATAAAAAATATTATTAATAGAATAATTTAAATGAAGGCAAAATACCTTGGATTTATTATCTGTTTTTACATAAGCCTGAGCGCAACTATTTTCGCCTGTGCGCCGGCAAATAAGAACCTGGTTTTAGATGACCTGCGTTGCTGCAATATGCTCAGTCCCGAAGGTGTTGATTCACCGCTGCTGAGCTGGAAAATAAAGACCACTACAGAGGGAATTTCACAAAAAGCGTGGGAGGCAGAAATTGCGACCACAAAAGAGCTGCTCATCAAAGGAAAGGCTGATGTATGGAAGTCTGGCAACCAGGAATCAGGCGAACAATTTAATATTGCCCCGGATGTTGCAAAACTAACCGATGCGACAGGGTACTACTGGCGCGTGCGTATCCTTGATAATGCCGGCAAGTTAAGCGAATGGAGCAAACCTGCTTACTTTTCAACAGGGCTGAAAGATCAGTCGTGGAAGGCAAAATGGATTACCTACACCAATGCCAAAAATAGTGCAACGCCCTATTTTCGTAAGGTATTCAACCTTGGGAAGCAAAATGTAACTCCCGTTAAAGCCATGGTATACCTCTGCGGTTTGGGTTGCAGCGAACTTTACGTGAATGGACAAATCGGTGATTCGACACGTTTCCTCGATGCCGCCCAAACCGACTATGAACAGTTTGCACTCTACAGCACCTTCGATGTAACCCATCTTTTGCATAAAGGAGAAAACTGTTTTGGGGTTATGCTGGGAAAAGGTTGGTATACCCAGGATGCGGGATGGGGAGGAAGCTCCTTTAGTTATGGCAATCCGTTATTGCGTATGCAGATAATAGTGCTTTACAGCGATGGTACACGAAGCGTGCTGGGCAGTGATGAGACCTGGACCTGGAAGGGTGGTCCTGTGGTGAAGACAAATATCTACCTGGGTGAAAGCTATGATGCACGACGGGAATTAAAGGGATGGTGCGAGGCAGATACACCTTGCACAGATTGGAAGAAGGCTATACTGGCCACAAATAATCTACCCCCGCGCGTAGTTCCTCAGACAATGGAACCAATCAGGACGAAGCAGCTGTTAAAGGCCGTAAAAATGTGGCAGGACACAACGGGCAACTGGATATTTGATTTTGGAATAAATATAGCGGGCATTCCCAGGTTAAACGTGAAACAGCCTGCCGGCACACATCTCACCATTCGCTTGGCAGAGGAAAAGAAAGCCAACGGGAACCTGGATTTTACCTCCATGGGATGGATTCATCACGGTAAAATATTCACCGATGAATATATATGTAAGGGCGAAGGAAACGAGCAGTGGTCGCCACGATTTGCCTACCACGGGTTTCGCTACGCAGAGCTTTCAGGCATGAAGGACAAACCCGATTTATCTTCCATGAGCCTGGTCGTGGTACACAGTGATCTGGCAAAGTCTGGAACTTTTGAATGTGCCGATCCTCAAATCAACAGGCTTCATGAACTGGCAATGCGCACGGTTTTGAGCAACCTGCATGGTATCCCCACCGATTGTCCCAACCGTGAAAAATGTGGGTGGCTGGGTGATGCTCATGCGTACGTGAAGATGGCCAACCTCAACCTTCAAATGAATAATTTCTGGCTAAAATACCTCGAAGACATCCGCTCGGGTGCAAGCAGGGCAGAAAAGAAAACGCTTTTTCACGAACGCCATAACAATACATTTTACAACACTGAAAAACCGGCAGGGTTACCTTATATGATTGCTCCCGGCAAACGGCTGTGCGGTGTAGCCTCTCCCGATTGGGGAACAGCGATGGTGCAGCTCCCCTGGTGGTTGTACGTTTACTATGGAAATAAAAAAGTGCTGAGCGATTACTATCCGGGCATGAAGCAATGGACCGAGTACGTCTCTTCACTGGCCCGGGATACTGCCCGTACAAATAAATACAACAAGAAGACTAAACACATTATTTACCAGGGACTTGGAGACTGGTGTCCGCCGGAGGGCAATAAAGCCATTGATACCCCCATCGAATTTACTTCTACCGCCTTTCATTACCTCGATGTATGCATCATGGAACAGGTAGCCCAAATTCTGGCAAAAACAGCAGATGCCAGAATGTTTGCGGCAGAGAAAACCTTGATTGCAGAAGAGATGGTGGCGAACTTATACAATGCCCGGACAAAAACCTTTGGCAGCCAAACCGCCGATGCCATGGCGCTCGATTTTGGGCTGGTACCCAAAGGTGACGAAAAAGCAGTTGCTGACGCTATGGTGAGTAATATGAAAGAGAAATACAATGGATTTATGAACTGCGGTATTTTTGGAATTGGTCGTATTGGCAGCATGCTTGCCCGTAACGGCAACAGCCAGGCCGCATGGGATATGTTTACGAAAAAAGGGGAGAACAGCTTCGCCTGGATGTGGAGTTCGGCCAATGCCACCTCTCTTTGGGAAATTCTTCCGACGAACTCAAACAGTCAGAAGGTTGGCAGTAAGGCATCCCTCAATCACCCTATGCAGGCGGGGTATGATGTTTGTTTCTATGAGGATATCGCGGGTATTCGCCCCGATGCTTCCGGTTATGGATTTAAAGTTATTCGCTTTGAACCTTTGTTTACAGGGCATCTGCCATGGGCTAAGGCGAGTATTGAATCTCCTTATGGAACTGTTGCGAGCAGCTGGATAAAAGAGGCAGATAAATTAACCTGGCAGATTACGATCCCCGCCAACTCATCAGGCCTGGTTGCCTTGCCAAAAGGAAAAGATATTACCGTCAACGGCATAACGTTGGATATGAAAAAATATACCCCGGCGGATAGTAACAGGGAATACACATTTTATCACTTCCCTTCCGGTAATTTCGATATTCACACTAAGTAACAAAAACCCATAAATATGAACTTAACATTAAATCTGGTATTGTTGTTATTCGTTTTTAGTCCTTGCAGGATTGTAAAAGCAGAAGAAACGAAAAGTCCCCGTCACATCGGAGAGTTTTCCCGTGAAGGGGAATATATCAAAGACTACTTCATTATCAAAGAGAAAGATATGTTTCATCTTTTTTACAATGTGGGAGATGCAGGGCTTACCCAGGACTGGCAGGAGCCGAATAACGAAAAAGCTTTTGGTCATGCCACCTCAAAAGATCTGAAAAACTGGAATCATCGCCCCCGCATACTGCAGGTTATTCCCGGTTCATGGGAAGGCCAGGTTGTTTCGGCCCCTTCAGTGGTTAAATTTAAGAACACCTTCTATATGGTTTATACAGGATTTGACGATCGCGTGCTGGGAAAACAATCGATAGGGCTCGCCACAAGCAAAGACCTTTTCAATTGGGAAAGATGCAAGGACAATCCCGTATTAACAGCGCCCGAATGGACGATGATCAATCCAAACGGATGGCTAGATTTTCGGGATGCTCATATTATCCGTTATAAGAATGAGTTTCTCTTGTTCACGATGACGACAACGAAGAAGGGTAAAGGCGCAATAGCGCTGGCTTCTTCACCTGATGCGAAGAACTGGAAGGAACTGGGACCGGCACTGATTACTTTCTCTCAGCCGGAGAGTCCCCGTGTCTTTGAGCACAATGGAACCTTTTACATGTTTGCCACCAGCGGTTTAGGTAAAATATTATGCAAGGCTAAAGATCCAAAGGCAAATAAATGGACCGAAATCCATTTTGCCTGGCCTGCAGGCGGATTATGGTCAGGATGGGAAGTTGTCCAGGAAAAAAACCGTACGATCTTCTCGGCCTTTCTGTGGAAGACAAATGGTAACTTCATCCGGTTCTGGGAGATAGACTGGGATGGTGAACTACCTGTTGTCAGGTACTAAATTCAAAGATCAGATAAAATAGTATGTTGCTGTATAATAATTAATTAATACAAATTAAACTATGAACCTCAGAACAATTCGCTTTCCATGGCCGCTATTGGTCCTGTTGGTTGGTTTGCTTGCATGCCAGTGTACCCCGGATTCAACTGATTCCCTTAAATCAGGTTTTATCAATCCTCCCGATTCTGCAAGGCCCGGAGTATATTGGTATTTTATGGACGGGAATACCAGTCGCGAGGCGATGACAGCCGACCTGGAATCGATGAAAGTGGCCGGTATCGGCTACGTACTTTTCCTGGAAGTGAATGTAGGCGTTCCGCGCGGTAAAGTTGATTTCCTGAGCGATGAGTGGCAGGATTTGTATGCTCATGCAGTTCGCGAATCCGAAAGGCTGGGAATACAAATCATCCTTGGATCAGGTCCGGGCTGGGCTGGCAGCGGTGGTCCGTGGGTAAAACCCGAACAATCGATGATGCACCTGGTCACGAGTTCTACTGAGGTAAAAGGTCCATCAGCTTTCAATGCCATTCTTCCAAAACCCGAACCTAAAAAGCCGTTCTTCGGTGAAGGAAGTGTGCCCGGTAATCTTAAACAGATTCGTGATGGCTGGTACGAAGATGTCGCGGTACTGGCCTATCCCACTCCAAAAACCGGAACGATAATCGCCGATGTAGATGAAAAGGCGCTCTATTACCGGGCACCCTATTCCTCTCAACCGGGCGTTAAACAATTCCTTCCGTCTCCCGCATCTTATACCGAAATTCCGGGATCGGCCATTGATCAGTCGAAGATCATTGATCTCACAAAAATGGTACAACCCGATGGTACGCTCCAATGGAACGTTCCCTCCGGAAATTGGACCATTCTGCGGTTTGGCAAGCGCAATAACGGCGCCGTAACGAGACCCGCGCCTAAACCCGGATTGGGTTTTGAGGTCGACAAGTTTGATACGGTGGCCTTCGATGCCCATTTTGATGCCTACATCGGGAAACTCCTCAGGAAGGTGGATCCCCGGAAATCTGCGACCGGCGGCTGGAAGACGCTTCATATTGACAGTTGGGAAATGGGGTCACAAAACTGGACCGGCGATTTCCGTGAGCAATTTAAGAACCGGAGGGGATATGACCCCTTATTGTATCTGCCAACCTATGCGGGACAGGTCGTGGGCAGCCTGGAGCTCAGCGAACGTTTTTTATGGGACGTACGGTTGACTTCACAGGAGCTTATTATTGAAAATCACGCAGGAAGACTGAAAGAACTGGGCAGAAGGAATGGCTTCAACCTGTCAATCGAACCGTATGATATGAACCCTACGGCCGATCTTGATCTTGGTAGTGTTGCCGATGTGCCGATGTGCGAATTCTGGACTGACAAATTCGGCTTCAATTCTTCCTTCAGCTGCATCGAGGCAACCTCCATAGCCCATGTTCAGGGCAAACCTGTGGTAGGTGCGGAAGCCTTTACCGCTGAATCGTTTGAAGCCTGGAAAAAATATCCCGGCAACATGAAAGACCAGAGCGACTGGGCATTCAGCATGGGAATTAACCGGTTTATCTATCATACTTTTGCCCATAAACCCTATGGCGACGGGTTAAAACCAGGTGTCACAATGGGTCCTTACGGTGTTCACTGGGATCGTGGTCAAACGTGGTGGTCGATGGTTCCCGCCTATCATAAATATGTTGCCAGGTGCTCCTACATTCTTTCACAGGGAACAGCAGTTGCCGATATTCTGTACCTCACCCCCGAGGGTGCACCGCACGTTTTTCGCGCCCCTGGATCGGCACTCGAAGGAACGGAAGTCTTACCCGACAAACGGGGCTATTCATTCGACGGCTGTTCACCGATCTTACTTGAAAACGCTGAAGTGGTCAATAAACGGATCGTTTTCCCGGGCGGCGGCTCTTACCGCGTATTGGTCTTGCCCGATGTTGAAACAATGACACCGGAACTGCTCACCAAAATCGCTTCCCTTGTTAAGGCAGGGGCAACGGTAGTCGGAAATCCGCCATCAAAATCACCGTCCCTCGTCAATTATCCTGAGTGTGATAAGCAGTTACAGGCCCTCGCCGCTGAATTATGGGACTCAAAACAAATCATCACCGGACGGGCGCCTTTAACTACAAGCAAAAACCGGGCGGGGCAGTTTTCAACTGAACTCTATTCTCCTTACGATTCCACTGCTGCCTTGCTGCTCCAATTAGGTGTTAATCCTGATTTTAAGGCTTCCGGATCCATCAGGTATAACCACAGGTCGCTGCCCGACCGGGAAATCTATTTTATTTCGAACCGTACCGACCAGCCTGTTGAGGATATCTGCCTTTTCAGGGATGGTACTCTAAATGCTGAATTGTGGGACGCGGTAACGGGAGAAATCCGTCCTTTATACAACCTTGAAAAAACCGGAAACGGTATTTCCATCAGTGTAAAACTCGATGCTTCGCAAAGCTTTTTTGTAATATTCAATAAATCAGATAAATCTGAATCAAAAGAGCCTGTAGTCAAAAAGAATTTCACCGGCAGTCATCCAATCATGACCTTGGAGGGACCTTGGAGTGTTGCTTTCGATCCCTCCTGGGGTGGTCCCGAAAAAGTGGTATTCGAAACCCTTGCAGATTGGACAACACGGCCGGAGGAGGGAATCCGTTACTATTCCGGTATCGCAACCTATTCCAAATCCTTCGACATGCCCGAATCGTCCGCTTCACTGAAAGATTCAGCGCTTTATCTGAACCTGGGAATCGTGAAAAACATGGCCCGCGTGCGGTTGAACGGTAAGGACCTGGGTGTCGTCTGGACCTCGCCCTGGCAGGTGAATATCTCCGGCGCAGTAAAGAAAAAAGGGAACAAACTTGAGATCGACATTGCAAACCTCTGGGCAAACAGGCTAATTGGTGATGAATCATTACCCGACGATGGCGTAAAAGACAATAAGTGGCCGGAGTGGCTTCTCAATGGTACACCTCGGACAAGTGGCAGGTATACCTTCACCACACACCGGTTTTACAAAAAAGGTGATACGCTGATGGAATCAGGGTTGCTGGGACCGGTAAGTATTCTTGGAAAATAAATAAAACGAAATAGCTAAATAAGACGATTATGAAATTCTTTACACGGTTATCGAAAGTCGCAATAAGTGGTTTGTTTCTTTTTTGCATCGGCTGTGCAGGAAACCCTTCGCAAAAGGAGGCTATAACCATAAAAGTTGATAAGGATGCTGTTCCCATGGGGCGTTCGGTCATCCTTACTGCTCAACTGAACTTAAAATCGGGGGAGTCGGCCATAGACTACTTATTACTTCCGTATGTGAATCAACGCAGGTGGGGTTCTCATGAACGCCCCGATTCCAGCGGTAATGCAACCTTTCTGCTCCCATTGCCGAATCCGGGCAAAGTCGAAATTCAGGTTATTGCCGTGAAGGCTGAGCCCAACAACTGGATGGGTGTTTCTGACCGGAAACTACTCCTGGCGGGGAACCTGATGCCCGATACGTGCGTTCACTCAAACGAAATCACGGTACTCGTCAATAAACGAAAAATGCCTGCCGCAACAGATGACGGACACCTGTTTTGCGTGCAGTGGGAATCCTGGTTTATCCCGGGTCCCGGGTCCTGGAGCTCGGCTGAAGCAGTTCCGATTGTTGGCTTTTATGACTCCTACAACCAAGATGTGATCCGTCAGCATGTTTTATGGTTTATAGATATTGGGGTAGATTTCATCATGCCCGACTGGTCAAATCATATGTGGGGCAAAAAGCACTGGAACGAGATTGGGGGTGGTGCCCGCTCCATCGTTCATGCTACGACCGTCTTTCTTGAAGTATTGGCAAAAATGCGCGATGAAGGAATTGATGTCCCCAAAGTTGCGCTCATGCCCGGAATCAGTAACGGCCCCCCGGCTACGATGGTAGCAATGAACGAACAGTTGGATTGGATATGGCAAAATTATGTTTTGAATCCACGGTTTAAGGGTCTGTTCCAGGACTACGACGGAAAACCCCTGATAATCATATTGGATACCGGAGCGATTGGTCATAAAAAGGGTACTGCAAAATCGGCATTCACGGTTCCGTTTTTTGAACAAACACTCGCGATGAAAGAACAGGAACTCGACAACTTTCGTAAAGCACAGGGGCCAATTGATGATACCAATTTTACAATAAGGTACATGTCGTCCCAGAATCAATTAACGCGGCACCATGAGCTGGGATATTGGTCGTGGATGGACGGGCAGCTGGAACCTTTAGTAACCTACTTAAATGGAAATCCTGAAGCAATTACTGTTACACCTGCATTCTTTGGACCTTTGGGCTGGACTGCTGCCGATTCATACGGACGACGCGGCGGCACGACTTACCTTGAGTCTTTTAAATATGCGATCAAATCAAGACCACGCGTGATCTTTTTACACCAGTTCAATGAATTCGCCGGGCAGGCCGAAGGTCACGGACTTGGTAAAAACCATGATATTTACCTGGATGAACACAGCATGGAATTCAGTGATGATTTTGAACCTGTTTCCCTGACGGCGGCAGGTGCCCGTGACAAAACCGGCGGCTGGGGTTTCTATTACCTGAACCTCACACGTGCACTCATGGATATTTTCCACAATAAAGATAACAACAGCACACTATTAGCTGCAACGATTACTGAAGCATCTGAAAAATCCGTAAAACTGAACTGGTCTGTTGCGGGTGAAATGCCTGAGAATTTTACCGTGACCGTTGGAGACAAGGTGCTTTTTGAAGATCTCTCAGCAATGTCCTGTGAAATTCCTGTGCAGGAACTGTCAAAGGGTATCAATACCATCACTATTACAGCAAATGGTGTACATACCCATTATGCGCTTTCGAAAACGGAGTATGATGAAGTACAGGAAAAACCTTTACCTGTAAATGTAAAACTCACTTTCAAATTATAAATTTTAATTCAATAAAACGATGAGACTAAATTTAAAAATCAGACTTTTGACTATCGTGATCATTTCTTTGTTTACGGTAACGGGACATTCTCAAAGCCAGAATGTGAGCAGCAATCAATGGACAGCAACTGACGCACTGGGTCGCAAGTTGCCCGATGCTTCAGTAGCAGGGACTCCCAAAAAGGATAAGTTTATTGCCATGTTTTACTGGACCTGGCATGAGGGAAACGATGATACCACCTACCAGGTAAAAAACATCACCGAAATCGTCCGGAAATATCCCGAAGCAATGAAAGACTATCATCACCCGGCCTGGGGAGATAAACAACCCGGATTCTTCTTCTGGGAGCAGCCACTTCTGGGATATTATAAAACTACCGATCCATGGGTCTTGCGCAAACATGCCGAGATGCTGGCAGATGCTGGGGTTGATGCCGTATTTTTCGACTGTACCAATGGCAGCATCACCTGGAAAAAATCGTATGAAGCATTGTTGAAAACATGGGACCAGGCCCAAAAAGATGGGGTTAATGTTCCCAAAATCGCCTATATGCTCCCGTTTGGTGCCGCGCCACACTCACTGGTTTCGCTGCGTCAGCTGTATAATGATGTCTATAAACCAGGACTTTATAAAAACCTCTGGTTTGTCTGGAAAGGAAAACCTTGCATCATGGGATATCCTGACAATCTCACCAGCTCAGCAGAAGACAAAGAGATTGCCGAATTCTTCACTTTCCGCCCCGGGCAACCCGATTATGTCGACGGACCTAAACGTAAAGATCAATGGGGTTGGCTTGAAAATTACCCGCAACATGGCTACATCCAAGGGGCTGACGGTAAATTCGAACAGGTTACCGTTGGTGTGGCACAAAATGCCAGCCCCTCTACCAAAGGTCATTGCAGTGCATTTAACCTGCCCGGCTCTTTCGGACGCGACTTCAGTCAAAGAAACGGATTTGACCCCAGGGTTGACGGATACCTTTACGGATGGAATTTCCAGGAGCAGTGGGACCGTGCATTCGAAATTGACCCTGAGCTGGTTTTCGTTACCGGATGGAATGAATATATCGCCGGTCAGTGGTTGCCAAAACATGGCTGGACCGGTGACCCATTTTCGTTTGTTGATCAGTTTGACTGGGCACGCAGCCGCGATATAGAGCCCAATAAAGGCTGGGGCGACAAAGCCGATTCTTATTATATCCAACTGATCGACAACGTCAGGAAATTTAAAGGGATGGAGCCATTGGAAAAAGCATCGGCTCCGAAAACAATCAAAATTGGTAAAACCGACGGATGGGCTGATGTTGCACCATATTTCAAACACTATAAAGGAAATACAATGCACCGGGACCACAGGGGCCGCTATGACCAATACTACACCAACAATACAGGAAGGAATGACATTACAGGAGCAAAAGTGGCCCGTGATGCTCAGAAGATCTATTTTTATGCAGAAACTGCGGAAAAACTCACTTCACCAAAAGACCGCAACTGGATGATGCTGTTGATTGATACGGACCGCAATAAGGCTACCGGATGGAATGGTTACGACTTTATCGTCAACCGCGTAAGTCCCAAAGGCAGCAAGGTGATCGTTGAAAAGAACGTGGGTGGACGTTGGGAGTGGGAAGCGATTGGCGAATCGAAATTTGCTGTGAACAACAACAAACTGGAGATCGAAATCACGAAACAACTTCTCAATTTAACGGGCAGCGATATCGATATTGAGTTCAAGTGGAACGACAATATGCAGGAAAACGGGAATATCATGGACTTCTATGTGAATGGTGACACCGCTCCGGGCGGACGATTTAACTTCATTTATTCTGAACGTTAATTACCTGGCTGAAGAGTTTAAAATGAAAAAATATTCAATTATCATATTATTCTTGCTTTTAGGTAACGGATTTTTAGCGGGACAAAGTCGTGGTGTGTCTTTAAACCCTAAAATTTCTGAACCTTATCCACTTATTTCCGGAAAGTTTTCAGGTAAGGTTATACCTGAGTCTCCCGATCCTCTTGTAGGATACAAATGGGAAAAAACCTCTGCTGATGATGACCTTGAGATCTATATTTTACATCCCAAATCCATATCATCGGATCTGCCGGGCAAGGTTCAGCTTGGGAAGGGCAACGGATTACCAATCAAAGTGAATGGTAGCTGCAACCTGATGTTTGATTTTGGCCAGGAAAATGCCGGATGGATGGAGTTTGATTCCGATGATTTTGATGGGGAAATTGAAATGAGTATTAGCGAGTACAACGAACCTGCCGTTTTAAACTCAGGAGCTCAAAACCCAAAAAAGACCTTGACGCCGGTCAAATATGGATCGACCTACCGATTGGAATTGAATGATGAACTTTATGAAGGAGTTCGTTTCGGATGGATTCATATTAGAAGTCTCTCAGGGCCATGCACGATCACCGATGTTCGTTTGGTTTGCCAGGTAAAACCTACCAATTACCAGGGGAGCTTTTCCTGCAGCAATGCTTTACTGACCCGGATTTGGTATACCGGGGCTTATACAGTGAAACTTAATCTCCAGAAAGACTTTTTCGGAGCCATCCTAATGGAACGGAGTGATCGCTTTTCATGGACAGGCGATGCCTATACCTCTCAGGCTGCATCGATGGCGGCTTTCGGTAATTATGACTTTGTAAGGAAAAACCTTTTCCATACCTCCACGCAGTCGAACAGCATTGCCAGCTACCCGATTTACTGGGTATTGAGCTTAATCGATTACTGCAACTATACCGGCGATAAGGCCACTTTGAATAAGCTATTAGAGAATGCCTGTCAGAAGTTGGACACCGCATATACACATTTTGACCGCTCAACAGGTTTAGCATTCAATGGTTGGGACGAAAGGTTGGGGGCAGGATTTGAGAATCCGGATTGTATCGAGTCGCAATATGTTTATCGTACACTTTCAATTCAGGCATGGAAAGAGTTCAGCCAATTGATGAACTGGCTGGGGCGAAGTGATCTGGTGAATAAATATGAACAATATGTCAATGAAAAATTGACTCAATTGCGGCAAACAGAAAACCGTATTGGAAGCTTTGGCATTCATGCCGCATCCAACATTGTTAATGCAGGAGTTATTTTACCTTCAGAGGTAGATGTGTTATGGAGAAACTCCTTCAGCGACAGGCAGCAAAGATTATCCTATTCGCCCTTTAATCAATTCATTATTATACAGGCGATGGCACGGATGGGAAAACAGGAAGAGGCACTGACAACAATAGATGATTGCTGGGGCGGCCAGTTGCGTTATGGCGGCACCTCCTTTTTTGAGGTATACCGTCCATCGTGGAATGAGGCTATTGGACGCAATGGTGCACCGGTAAACAATCAGTGCGGATATACTAGTCTGGCCCACCCCTGGAGTGCCGGAATTACCAAATGGCTTTCAGAGGAGATACTTGGCATTAAGCCTGCAACTCCGGGTTTTGCTACCTTTAATGTGAAACCTAACCTCACTTCGGGAATCAGTTGGGTAAAAGGCGCTATTCCTACTCTAAATGGTAATATTGAACTTTCATACAACAGGAAAAAAGGGGAGATGAAGTTGACTGTGCCAACTAATACTTTTGCGAATGTAGGAATCCCAAAAACTGATAATATGATTGGAAACATTTTGGTGAACGGGAAACGAACTACTCACCAATCGGAGGACAAACACTTTGTCTATATCGGAGAATTGCATTCCGGACTGTATAAAATAAAATTTCCGTCGGATAAGAAGATCGTTACAAAACCTGAAGAAGACTTTACTTATCTCTATCAACCAGCAAAGGAGGATATTATTACACGCGGAAACTGGAAAAGTAAATATGGGCGTAAGGGTTACATTCTCTGCAACTATGATAGCATCAGCAGTCACTATAAAAAATTGCCCGATTTTATCAGAGATATTCACTTTAGGCTGAACGGTGATGTTCATATATTTGGTGTAACAGATGATCCCAGAGCATTGGTATCATATCGGGACAACGAAGTGCAGCGCAAAATAGGCGCAGTTGTAACAAAAGATCCGGTTCCTTGCCTCCAGACGATGACCGTAGATATCCAGTGTAAGCAGAACCAGCCCTATCAGGTTGCTTTATATATGGTAGATTGGGAAAAAGAAGCCAGACGATCTGCGATTGAAGTTTTTGACTTGGATAACAATGTTTTGTTAATGCCTGTACAGCAGGTTAAAGATTACCAGAATGGGAAATACATTGTCATGAATGTTGACCGCAGCATCAGAATCCGGATTAATCATGTACGGGGCAGCAATGCATCTTTATCTGCTTTGTTTATTGATTAGTACAATAATGAAATGTGCAATACAAAATAATTCATTCCAGTCATCCATTAATTGAAAAATCAAAACAATGCAAATTAATAATATTAAATTATTCTATTTATGAAAAACACATTCAGATTCTTTATCTGCCTGGCGGCTACTTTATTGATCGCAGCATGCGCAACTGATAAAGCAAATGTTTCTCACGAGGCGCTGCAGAGCGGCTTTGTTACCCCACCCGACTCCATTCAAACCAGCGTCTATTGGTATTGGATCTCGGACAATATCTCCAAAGAGGGAGTTGAAAAAGATCTCTACGCAATGAAAGAAGCGGGCATCAACCGTGCATTCATCGGCAATATAGGGTTGAGTGATATACCTTACGGGAAAGTCAAAATGCTCAGTGAAGAGTGGTGGGAGATCCTTCACGCAGCACTGAAAAAGGCCACCGAATTGAACATCGAAATAGGAATCTTCAACTCGCCGGGCTGGAGCCAATCGGGCGGACCCTGGATAAAAGCAGAAGAGGCCATGCGATACCTTACCGCTTCGGAACTGCGCGTAAAAGGGCCGCAGAAACTCTCCCAAAAACTGGAAAAACCGATCGACATCTTCCAGGATGTGAAGGTGATCGCCTGGCCTGTTCCTAAAGATGACCAGCTTGTTTTGAACAGCCAAAACGGATCAATCACCTCACTGCCTGGTGTTGCCAATCTTACAGGCATCAGCGATGGTAATAAAAAGACGGGAATCACATTCCCGGCAGGAAATGAATTTACGGTCAGCTTCGAGGCCAGGGAACCGTTCACGGCACGCAGTCTTTCCGTCCGCCCGACCGAACATCCAATGCTTGCAACAGCCCAGTTTCAGGTCAAAGAGGCCGGCGGCGAATACCGCACGCTCTCCGAATTTCAAATCAACCGTTCAAACCCGGCGCTCAATGTAGGTTTTGAACCCTATGCCCCGGTCGTGGTATCATTTCCGGCTACCACAGCTACAGGTTTCCGCCTGGTCATTAAAAATGCTTCTCCTAACAGCGGTTTGGCGGAAGTCGTGCTTGCTGCTGCGCCACGTGTTGAGCGTTACGCCGAAAAGACACTGGCCAAGATGCACCCCACCCCTCTGCCGTACTGGAAAGACTACCAGTGGGCACCTCAGCCCGAGGTGGATGACAAGGCAACCATGATCGAAGCATCAAAAGTGGTCGATATTTCGAAATACCTCGCAGCTGACGGTACCCTTAACTGGGAGGTTCCTGAAGGTGAGTGGGTGATTCTTCGCACCGGCATGACGCCAACCGGAACCGTCAACAGCCCGGCATCACCTGAAGCTACAGGTTATGAAGCGGACAAGATGAGTAAGAAACATGCGGAGAAACATTTTTACGGCCACATGGGCGAAATCCTCAAACGGATCCCGGAAGCTGACAGGAAGTGCTTCAAGGTGGTCGTCCAGGACAGCTACGAAACTGGCGGACAGAACTTCACAGATGGTTTCCTGGAAGAGTTTAAACAAAAATACGGATACGATCCTATCCCTTACCTCCCCGTTTACCAGGGAATGGTGGTCAACAGCCAGCAGTCATCGGACCGCTTTCTCTGGGACATGCGTCGCATGGTGGCAGATAAAGTGGCCTATGATTATGTCGCAGGCCTCAGAGAAGCCAGCCATAAACACGGATTGAGAACCTGGCTGGAAAACTACGGCCACTGGGGTTTCCCGGGTGAATTTCTTATGTATGGCGGTCAGTCTGACGAAATTGGGGGCGAGTTCTGGAGTGAAGGGGAGCTTGGAGATATCGAAAACCGCGCAGCTACCTCTTGCGGTCATATCTACGGAAAGAACAAAATATCTGCCGAATCGAATACTTGTGCCGGAAATCCCTTCAGCCGGTACCCGGCCACGATCAAACAACGTGGTGACCGCTTTTTTGCAGAGGGGATCAACAACACCCTGCTGCACGTTTACATCACCCAACCTTACGAGGACAAAAACCCCGGGATGAATGCATGGTTCGGTAACGAGTTCAACCGCAAAAACACCTGGTTTTCGCAGATGGATGTTTACACTCAATACCTGAAAAGGACGAACTATATGCTTCAGCAGGGATTGAACGTAGCCGATGTGGCCTACTTCATTGGCGAAGATGCCCCAAAAATGACCGGGATCACCGACCCTGCCCTTCCCGTTGGCTATCAGTTTGACTATATGAATGCCGAAGTCATCGAAAAATTCATGACTGTAAAAGACGGGTTGATCACCTTGCCGCACGGTACCCAATACCGGATAATGGTTCTGCCTAAGCTTGAAACCATGCGTCCCGAAGTGCTTGCCAAAATCAAACAGCTGGTCAATGACGGTGCCGTTATCCTGGGGCCTGCCCCAAAACGCTCACCCAGCTTGCAAAACCAGCCGGCGGCTGACCAGCAAATACAGGCAATGGCTTCCGAAATATGGGGTGATGTGGATGGCGTAAATGTAAAATCACGCAAATTTGGAAAAGGGATGATCATCAACGGCATGGATATGAAAGAGGCTTTTGCGTTGGTCAACTGTGTACCCGACTGCAAACTTCCGGAAGATCTTTCGATTCACTACGGGCACCGCACACTTGGCAATGGCGAAATCTATTTCATTTCGAACCAGACAACAGAAACAAAATTAATCACCCCGGGATTTAGGGTAAAAGGGTTACAACCAGAACTTTGGGAAGCAACAACCGGCGACATCCGCAACCTAACAGCCTATGAAGTTAAAGGAAACACCACAGCGGTTCCGTTAAAACTTGAACCTTACGAAAGTGTGTTTGTAGTCTTCCGAAAAACCGCGGGAAAGGCTTTAGGAAGCGGCGTTGAAGCCAATTATCCCGTATCTGCCATGCTCACCGATCTTAAAGGTCCGTGGACGGTCAACTTCAGCGCTTCGCAAAGAGGTCCGGGGGAACCCGTTATTTTCGAAACGCTCCAGGACTGGACAACTTCCCAGGATGACCGGATCAAATACTATTCAGGGACAGCTTTCTACGACTGCAAATTCATGATTGAGAAATTGCCCGCAGCCGAACAGGTGATCATCAGCCTGGGAGAGGTTACCGCCATGGCCAAAGTCACCATAAACGGCACCTATGCCGGGGGAGTCTGGACGGCACCGTATAGGCTTAACATCACAAAATTGGTGAAAGAAGGGGAAAATGAACTGAAGATAGAGGTGGTGAATACCTGGGTGAACAGGTTAATTGGCGATAGCAAACTGCCTGTGGGGCAACGATTGACCTGGTGCCCCGTGAATACTTATACTCCGGCGAATACGTTGCAGGCCTCCGGCCTGATTGGCCCCGTTAAGGTTCTAAGTACTAAATATTAATTTTAAAGTTATGAAAAATAGAAGACTGATTTATTTGAATACCTTATTTCTCGCGGTTGCGTATATACTGTTTAGTGCATTTACGAGCTGCACAGGAAAACCAAAGAAGACAGAAACCGGATCTAACCAACAATTACCGGATTCATCTAATGCGGAAAATAATTACCGGGACATTTATCCCGACACATGGGTTGCGAATGATGCATTGGGACGAAAAATGCCTGATTTTTTGGAGGTTGGTCCAGTTAAAAATGACCAGCGCCGGGTAGTCGGTATTTTTTACATTACGTGGCATACCCAGGGGTTGGCCAAGCTGCCGAGTCCTTATAACGCTGATGTGACAAAAATTCTCAAAACCGATCCTGCTGCGCGGCTGGATGCAAAACATCCGCTGTGGACAGAAGGTTCCTATCACTGGGGCGAACCAGAGATGGGTTATTTTCTGAGCCAGGATGAATATGTGATCCGCAAAGACATGTCGATGCTGGCCGATGCGGGTGTTGATGTGCTGGTAATGGACGTAACCAATGCCGTCAGGTACTGGGACGAATGGGAAGTGACTTTCAGCACTATGCAGAAAATGAAAGCGGAAGGGAATAAAGTCCCGAAATTTATATTTTGGGCATTCAACGGCCCTGTAATTACCGTTGTTCAGGATTTGTACGAGAAGATTTATAAGAATAAAAAATTCACTGATTTATGGTATTACTGGGATGACAAACCGCTTTTATTATACAACGGAAATCCGAAATTGGATGCCAACGTCGGTGAAGTAAACAATCCCAATCCGAATTATGAGGAAGCTGCAAAAACGGATCAGAATAATCCACATTACGGAAATCCGGATTATACCGAAAAATTTTATAAAGACTATACCAAAGAGGTGAAAGATTTCTTCACCCTTCGCACGATGTGGTGGGGCTATTACGAATGGGGCGGCAAACGTTTCGTCGGTACTGAAGACAACTGGAGTTTCGGTTACAGCATGGCCGATCCCAAAGTAAAAGCTTTGAAACCTGAGGAGTTGCTTTCTACACACAAAGGGAAACGGGAAGAAGCTGCCGTCACACCGGCACAACATCCGGTTACGATGACCAAGGAAAATATGGGGGTTGGTAAATCGTGGTCGCGGGAAAATGGTCAACCCAAACTGAATGAATACGATCTGCCGGAGCCAACATACGTTCCGTGGCTGGGAAAAACGGTTGAAAACCCCGAAGGATATGGCATTTATTTCCAGGAGCGATGGGACGAGACCCTTGCTACCAATCCTGAATTTCTCTACATCAACGACTGGAACGAATGGACTGCCGGAAAATATCAGCCAGATAAGGGTGGTACAACACCCTGGCTGGGCCGGGATAACCCCTTCTTTTTTGTCGACCAGTATAATTCCGAATTCAACCGCGGTATCCATCCGATGAAAGATGGTTATACCGATAATTACTACATGCAGATGGCCCAGAATATTCGCAAGTATAAAGGAGTGCGCCCAATTCCGGAGCTAATGGGTTACAACCGGATTAAAATGGATCGCAGTTTTGACGATTGGAATTCGATTAAGACCGAGTATCGCGATACAAGGGGCGATACTTTTCATCGTGATGCACCAGGCTATGCAGGAATTAATTACATCAATAAATCAGGACGGAATGATATCATTACAAGCAAGGTCGCGATCGACAAAAAGAACATCAGTTTCTACGTCGCAACCGGGGAAAAACTCACCCCACACTCCGATAAGAACTGGATGCTGCTGATGATTGATGCCGATAACAATCCGGAAACAGGGTGGTATGGTTACGATTTTCTCATCAATAAAAGTGTAAAGAGCGAAAAGACCACTACACTGATGCGCTACGACAAATCGATGGGTGAGCAGCCGTGGGTGGAAGTGGCAGACCTGAAGATGAATTATGCTGCCAATGAAATGGAGATTGCTGTACCACGCAATCTGCTTGGCTTAACCGGTGACAAATTTATTTTCGATTTCAAATGGAGCGACAACCCTGAATCGCTGGAGGACCCTATCTCTTTTTGCATCAATGGAGATACCGCCCCTAACAGAAGGTTTAACTTCCGCTGTATCTGGAAAAAATAATTTTTACTATGAATATGTTCACTACGATAACGAAGTTTTGTATTGCTGCAGTAACCTTTGCGCTTTGCTTTGCCTGCTCAGTTCAGGAGAAAGACGACCCGTTTACTTATAAGATTGGGATCGTGGGAAATCCCACAGATCCGGATATTCGTTATGATGAGGCTCAGGTATCGGCGCTCAGAAATATGGGAATCAATACTTTGCAACTAAATATTGCCTGGGGATCGCGTCCGGGGGATGAACCCTTAAACCTTGAGGATATTCTCTACCGTGAAGGTCAGGGGGTCGGTGACAAAGCGGCTGTTGACAAGCGCCTGGAAAATATCAAGATGCGGGCCCGGGTTGCCAAAGCTAACGGTTTCCGAACGCTTTTTCACTTCGGCGCCCCGTGTGTAGGCTATCCCCTCTATAAAAAGCTCGGTTCCTCCGAATCAATTGATGCGATGACTGAAGAACACAGCATCCTTAAACCGGAGGTAGTGAACAAATATGTTGAACTGCTAAAACAACTCAAAAAAGAGGTTCCCGAATTGGACGATATCCAGGTCTATACGTTCGATCAGGAGGCATGGCTGGGAAGTGAGTTCGGTAAATCCCCTTCGGAACGGGATATTCCGCTGCATGAACGCGTTCCCGGCTTTTTGAAGAAACTCACGGAAACGTGGGCTGAGGTGAGTCCCCGGGGGATGATGTGGTGGGAACCATGGGAGCTTTCTGCCGGACAGATCTATGCAATCATTCCTGAACTCCCGACCAAAAATTTCGGTCTTTTCCTTCATTCCAACATTGCCGAAGTTCAATTGACGCGTCCGGTTTGCGTGTGGTTCAAAAATACCGTCAGGCTGCTTCACCATCGCGGCATTCCCGCCGTGGGCGAGGTGTTTATGTGCAGCGCCAACGAAGAACTCCAGTCGCTACAATACCTGGCCGCTCCCCGCCTGGTTGGTGAGCAGATCGATGCCATAGCAAACGTTCCCTTTATCTCGGGAATAAAAGAATATTATGGTTTCAATCCTGACCGTTATGATCCAAGTCAGATGATGGCCGGACTCAAGTTTACTCAGCCGGGTATATCGACCGAAGAGGCACTGAAAGAGCTTGCGCAACCCTATGGCGATGCAGCAGGGGATATAATGGCGGCATGGGAAGCGACATCTATGGGTATTAGCCTGATACCGTGGGATTTGTCATGGCGGATACGTCAGCTAATGGTCAACACGGCGGGACTGCGCGTTTATCACCAGTGGGATATCGCCCATTTAGCCGGTGTGGTTGCCCCCTCTCCGAGCTGGAAGTCAACACGCCGCAGTCTTTTTATGCTCACAGAGGAGGAGGTGGTCAGTCCGTGGTTATTCGAAGATGTGGAACTTCGCTTTAAGAACAGTTCTGAAGAACTGGCAAAAGCGATTGCCGCATTCGAAAAGGCCGGACCGGCAATGTCAGGCAGGGAACCTTATGCCTCCTATATTGCAAACAGCCTTGAGGATGCACGAAAACTGGAACAGTTGACCACCGCTTTACGCTGCTACTGCCGCGAGAGTAATCTTGCCTGGCTGATGCGACAATATACTGCGGATAATGAGCCGATTCCGCAAGCGCTAACCGATCGTTTCGTGCTGATCATGCAAACCGATATCGCCAATCAGGCCAAAGGTTATGAGAAGAATGTAAACGGTCAGCCAACAGCCGAAGAAATGTTAGTACTTTTCCGCCGTGATCCGGTAAAATGGGTATCCGATTATTTGATCTTCAGATAAAGTGATAAATATTTAGATTTCCGTTTTGAATGGGAAAATAGCGGATCGCTTCACCCTTACGGGATAATTTTATGTCTATTATAAAAACGAAACAACAATGCGAAGACAACTTTTTATTTTATTCACACTTCTGTTGCCTGGGTTTCTTTCGGGACAGCCACTGGCGGGCAGCGATGATCTTGGCCGAATTCTGCCATTGAATAACAACGTAGGAAATCCGAAAGCCAACAAGCAGGTGGCCGTCTTTTACTTCCTGTGGCAGGGCGATGATACTGCTGAAGAATATTGGGACCTCAGCGAGATTGTGCCCAACCATCCGGAAGTGCTGGAAGATTATGACAACCCCTTCTGGGGTAAGCCGGTTTATAGACCGGGAGGAAAGGTTGGGATGTATTTTTGGGGTAAACCCATCTACGGTTATTACCGCGGTGATGATTATTGGGTGCATCTGAAAAGTATTCAGCTGCTTACCGATGCCGGCGTAGATCTGCTGGTTATTGACGCGACCAACACACGGGTCTATCCGGTACAGGCTGATGCGCTGATGAATGCGATGGATGCCGTCAGGGCGCAGGGTAAAAAGCCGCCGCGAATTGTCTTCTATACCAATACTTCTCCTGCAGTTTCGATGCAGAAAGTTTACGACAATTTTTATAAATCGGGTGCCCCTTATTATCATCCCGACTGCTGGTTCTACCTGGATGGCAAGCCTTTGATTCTGGGTTTCGCAAAAAAAGCTGCCGGCCATGATTACCAGAATTTTTTCACCTATCGCGAGTCACAGTGGCCTACCGAGCCTCAGAAGGTCAACGGCTGGCCATGGATTGAATTCACCCGTCCACAGAAGGTTTATCTCAACGAACGGGGCGAAAAAGAGATCGTCAATGTTTCGGTATGCCAGCACCCCAATCCCACTGTTGGTATGGGTGGTTCAGCATTCTATGGAAATATGGAAAACTGGGGCCGAAGTTACCGCAACGGATCACACGGCAATTCTGAAAAAGACATTTTTTACGGTTACAATTTCCAGGAGCAATGGGATTTTGCACTGAAACAGGATGTTCCTTTTATCTTCATTACCGGTTGGAATGAATGGGTTGCAGGCCGATGGGAAAGTAAAGATGGGAATCCGGAGCACTCCTGGTTTTGCGATCAGGCCAGTCCGGAATACAGCCGCGATATTGAGCCTACATACACAGCAGGTCTGAAAGACAATTACTATATGCAAATGGTTGGGAATATTCGCAGGTATAAAGGAATTGAACCGAATCCGGTTCCAGGTCCTGAGAAAACAATTAAAAAATTCAGCGATTGGAGTGATGTTTTACCCGTTTACACCGATTACACGGGGGATACGCAGGTGCGTAACCATCCGGGTGCAGAATCAAAACCGGCTAAAATATATACCAACAACACGGGCAGGAACGATTTCCATTTGTTAAAAGTAGCGCGCGATCGCAACAATATTGTTTTCTACGCCGAAACGACCAAGGCAATTACTCAAAATTCAGGAAGCAATTGGATGAGGCTCTACCTTAACATGGACAGAAATGCAAAAACCGGGTGGCAGGGATACGATTACCGCCTGGTCGCAGGGAATAAACTTCAAAAATATGTCAATGAAAAATGGGTCGATTTTCAGAAAACAAATTATGTCGTAGAAGGTAATAAGTTCATGGTTACCATTCCGCATAAAAACCTGGGTTTAGTAAACCACAAGTTCGATTTTGAATTCAAATGGTCCGACAATATGCAGAACGATGAGGACCCCCTCGACTGGTACGTCAATGGCGATGTCGCACCAGGAGGTCGTTTCAATTATATCTACTCAGTTCAATAGCGTAAAAAAGAATCCAGGCAGCACCTGCGTCAATCCACTGGTACTGGCAATATTTATAATAATTAGAATTAAAAACTTTATAATGATGAAATTTAAAAGCCAGCTATTGTTGGGCATATTACTTCTGGGGATTTGCGGGATATCAATTGCCCAGCTTCCGCCAGTATTTACAAAGGAAGGAACCACTGGACGATCCACAGTCTTAAAACGCACTTTTCTGACACCAACCCGTATCGTATCTATTTACGATAACCAATCCGGCAAGCAGATCCTTAACGCAGAAAATATCTTAAAACCTGGAATTGGCCAGGCAGATCTGAATCCGGGAAAGTACCTGACCTTAATCAGTGATCAAGTGTCAAAACCCGGGATTATTCTCGATTTTGGAAAAGAAATTCAGGGTGGGATTGAAATTGTCACTTCCATTAATAATCCTAATCCCGCGGCAAGGGTTCGCATCCGGTTTGGCGAATCGGTAAGTGAGACAATGAGTGATGCAGGAGAGGACGGGGCAACCAACGATCATGCCATGCGCGATTTTATTGTCACATTGCCCTGGTTGGGACGCCTCGAGGTTGGAAATTCGGGTTTCCGTTTCGCGAGCATCCAGTTGGTTGACCCCAATATAAAACTGGAGATCAAGGAGGTGAGCGCCATATTTACCTACCGTGATATTCCTTACCTGGGTTCTTTTCAGTGTAACGACGAGCGCCTCAACCAGATATGGATGACCGGCGCTTATACGGTTCATCTGAATATGCAAGATTATTTGTGGGATGGCATCAAACGCGACAGGCTGGTCTGGGTGGGTGATCTTCACCCGGAGGTGATGACCGTCAACACCGTATTTGGATACAACGAGGTGGTTCCCAAAAGCCTTGACCTGATACGCGATATTACTCCTCTTCCGGGATGGATGAATGGCATCAGTTCCTACTCAATGTGGTGGATCATCATTCACAAGGATTGGTATAAGTACCAGGGTAACCTGGAGTATCTGAAAGAACAGAAAAGCTATTTGTTCGAATTACTGAAAATGCTATCCACCAAAATTGATGTTTCCGGGAAGGAAATATTGGAAGGAACCAGGTTTTTAGACTGGCCCTCCAGCGAAAACCCTCAGGCAATTCATGTCGGGCTGCAATCCATGATGGTAATGATCTTCCAGGCAGGGGCAGAACTTTCAGCAATTTTGGGTGACCAGGAGATGGTTAAGTTTTGCAATACGACCGTTTCAACGTTAAAAAAATACGTGCCTTCTGCGAATAATTCCAAACAGGCCGCGGCGTTATTGGCATTGTCGGGATTAGTTCCTGCCGAAAAAGCCAATCAGGAGATTTTATCGAAAGACGGCGCTCACAAAATGTCAACTTTTTATGGTTATTATATGCTCAATGCCCGCGCCCAGGCCGGTGATTACCAGGGAGCCATTGACAATATCCGTGAATATTGGGGGAGCATGCTCGATTTGGGCGCGACTACTTTTTGGGAAGATTTCGATATCGACTGGATGAAAAATGCAGGTCGTATTGATGAACTCCCTTCAAAAGACAAAGTTGATATCCATAGAACGTATGGCGGCTATTGCTACAAAGAACTTCGTCATAGTTTTTGCCATGGCTGGGCATCGGGTCCAACTTCATGGTTGAGTCAATATGTACTGGGCGTGCAGGTCGTTGAACCGGGATGCAAGGTCCTGAGAATAGAGCCACATCTGGGTGATTTGCAATGGGTCGAAGGCAGCTTTCCAACGCCGTTTGGCGTAGTGAAAATAAGACATGACAAAAGGCCCGATGGCCGGATTAAATCGAAGGTTGATGCGCCCAAAGGGGTGAAAATTATAAAGTAGAAACAGAAATGATCAACCGCAGAAATTTCATACAAAGATCTATTCAGGGCAAGGCGGAAAGATTAACGCTTTCCGCCGGGAAATATCAAATCAAAATAAAGTTAATGTGATTCAAACTTTGTGTTAAAAAAGGAAAAGCAATGAAGAAAGCACTATCAGGCTACTTTGGACTTTTAATTTGGTTGTTGGCTGTAAGTTTCAATCTTCATGCGCAATTCAAATTGGAAAAAATACCTTTTCGTATTGACAGCCACATCCATTTGTATGATACCAATCGCGAAGGGAGCAGTACGTTTCTAGATCCGGTAAAGCATGAAAAAATTTATTATCCCCATCTGATTCCTGAATTTTTGAAAGTCGCTGTTCCTTCCGGAGTGAATTACGCGATTGTTATTGAGGCAAGTAAACGGCGGGAAGATAACTTTTGGGCAATGAATGTGGTTAACGAATCAACCAATCTGCTGGCATTTATTGCAAACCTCGATCCGCGTGATCCGCATTACATTTCAGATTTGGATGTTCTTTCCAAAAATAAAAAATTCAGGGGGATTCGAATCCGGCCAATAACGAAAATTGACCTTTCTGACCAGTCAGTAATTAACAAGTTGGGCGAATTGGCGAAACGGAAATTAGTACTCGAACTCGGGCCAAACGAAGGGCCGATTGAAGCTATTGAAACCATTGCACGAAAATATCCTCAAATGAATATTGTGATTGACCATATGGCGGGAGGGAAGATTCAGAATAATGAAACTGTGCCCGATGACTGGAACAAAAGGCTGGAAAAACTTGCTGCCCTGCCCAATGTATATTGCAAGGTTTCTGCGCTTTTCGACCTTTCGGGACAATCGCCGGCGCCCATTGATGCAACTTATTACCGCCCGTTTATCGACCGGGTAGTTCATGCGTTTGAGCCTGACCGGATTCTTTTCGGGAGTAACTGGACACTTTCTGAAATGTATGGTACCTATGGCAACCTGATCGGGATGTACGATCAATACCTCGAAAAAAAGAAAGGGATTTCTGTCAGTAAATTTTATGCTGAAAATGCCATAAAAGCATATGGACTGAAAATAAAGGAATAATAAACCAATAAAACACGATATCATGCGACCGTTGAATTACAGAACAATGACGATGGCAACACTTTTTTTTGCTTTATCAGTCTCCTCAATTTTCTCACAACCGAAGTTTCCGGTTCCAATCGTAGGCGATGAGAGTGGATTTGTTTCGATTTTTGATGGCAGCTCGCTGAATGGTTGGGAAGGCGATCCGGTTTACTGGCGGGTTGAAAACGGGGCGATTGTGGGCGAAGTCACCCCCGAAACCATTTTGAAACGAAACTCCTTTTTAATTTGGAGGGGCGGTACTACCGGCGATTTTGAATTAAAGCTCGAATACAAAGTTTCGGAGCAGGGAAATTCAGGTATTAATTACCGGAGTTTTGAAGTGGACGAAACCCCTTTTGCCTTGAAGGGCTACCAATGCGATATTGACGGGAAAGGCCAGTGGAGCGGTCAAAATTATGAAGAGCGCGGGCGCACTTTCCTGGCATTGCGTGGCCAGTTTACGCAGGTGGAAGCTAATGGAAAACCGGTAGAAATTGGTTCTGTGGGAAACAAGGATGAATTGTTTGGTTTCATTAAAAAAGAGGACTGGAACGAGTGCCACCTGATTGTACGCGGAAATAACCTGGTTCATCTGATTAATAGACAAGTTATGAGCATAGTGGTGGACAACGATGCAGCCAACCGGAAAAATGAAGGATTGCTTGGCGTTCAGGTACATGTTGGGCCACCCATGAAGATTGAGTTCCGGAACATCAGAATTAAAAAATTTTAAAAATGGAAACCCGAAAACCCAATATTCTCATCATAGTCTCCGATCAGCAAGGGATTGACACCATTGCGGCCTACAAAGACTATTTTAAACATGAAGCTAATTTGTGCCATTGGCTGAAAACGCCCAATTTCGACCGGATGGTTGCCAATGGGTACTCTTTTCTGGAATCGCACAGCACAAACCCGGTATGTTGTCCGGCCCGTTCCAGTCTTTTTACCGGACGATACAGTACCGAAACAGGCGTAACTTACAACAATGTCGGGATCGACAAGAACGTTCCCAACATGGGCGAGTGGTTTGGAGACATGTCTGATTACAAACGTGTTTATTGCGGCAAATGGCATGCCGGCGGACAATGGAATTACCCCGATGTTGAGGGAGAGCGGAAAATTCCGGGGTTTGAAACAATCCCTGTCGGAGTAGGCGGAACAGGCGATCTGAATGATTATCAGGTCGCCGGTGCATTGAAAGGCTACATCATGAATTATAAGGAGGATAAACCTTTTCTTGCAGTGGCAGGCCTAATGAACCCGCATGATATTTGCTACTGGACGCCGCCGCTTCATGGGAACAGACTGGTACCCAAAACTGATCTTTTCAATCTTGGAAATTCGCTACCTCCTTTGCCTCCCAACTTTGATTTTCAATTTAAAGATCCATCACCTAAACAGCAGGTAAAATTTTCTAAATCAGAGTGGCAGAACTACCTGTATGATTATTGCCGGATGATTGAAAAACTCGATGCTGACCTTGGGCGTTTGCTCGATGCGGTCGATTCGCGCAACGATGAAACATTCGTCCTGTTTACTTCCGATCATGGCGAAGGATCTGCCCGCCACAAAAGAGTTCAAAAGTGGCATCCGTTTGAGCAGTCGGTGAAAGTTCCGTTTATTGCATACATGCCCGGACATGTTAAGCCCAATGTCATTGACCAAAAGCACATTGTATCAGGAATTGACCTTGTTGCAACGGTTTGCGATTATGCCGGTATTTCTGCTCCCCCAAATTGCATGGGCCGTAGCCTTAAAAGTTTAATCGAAATGGGAGAGACGAACGATAAAATGGATGTTGCCTTTGCCGAATTTCAACATACAGGCCGGGTCGTCAGAAAAGGTGATTTCAAATATGTGAAAATCTATGAATTTTCAGGGAATCCGGATCAACCTTTTGTACGTATTGAAGATGGCCAGCCTGAAAAATTTCAGCCATGCGCCGGAAGCAGTCGATACAAGACCTTGCCCGATAAATTGCTGTTCAACATTAAAAATGATCCATGGGAATTAACCGATTTGTCAGCCGATCCGGCTTATGCTAGAAAAATAGCAGAATTGGACCATTTGCTGGCTGAAGAATGGGAAAAGAAAATTGTACCCGGAACGCATTTCGATAGAAACTAAACCTGAAATTAAAATGGAAAAATTACATAGCAGAAGAAATTTTCTAAAAAGCGCAGGGGTAATCGCAGGTTTAACGCAGCTTCCGCTGATGGGTTGGGCTTCTGGTTTTTCTACCTTACTGAATGAAGGAGTGAATCCGGCAAATGAATTTTCATTACTGAAACTGGAGAAAATTCTGTCAGGTTACAAATACCCTTTTATTGATCAGTTTTCAACCATCTCGTTTGAAGCAAACTATAAACTCTATAATCTCTATGGAGATAATGCTGTTTTTTCAGGTGAGTTTGCTTTATTATCTGGAATAAAAGGGAAAAATCAGCAGTTTAAATTCTCGAATTGGCGGTTGGCAAATAACGGCATCAAAAAAAGAAACCAGGAATTTAAGTACATCGTTTCCGGTGGAGTACAATGTAAAAATGATTCAACCCTTTCTCCTAAAAAGTGGACTGTTTCTTCCCGGATTGCTCTGGCCGAAGATGAACCGGCTTATGCCGGGACTGGATTCAGAAACAAAGGAGCAGCTAAAAATGGAATTGTCAGTCTGACAACTCCTGGTAAAAAATTTAAAAAAGCCTATGGGAACATGCCTTTAAGCTGGAAATGGGGTTTGACTGCGGTTGTTCAGGATATGGCCAAAGAATCATTGCCGGAACTTCAGTTTGCGATGCTCGACGAGTTTGATGCCATCTATCAAAATCAAATAATCAGGTTCCGCAGAAAAGTAACCCTCGATTGTGGCAGCAACCATTTGCTTGATTTTAAAGTTTTCGAGTTAACCGGTGACGGAATAATTCCAACTGTTTATTGGGTCGATAATATGAACCGAACAGTGTTTGTAGTTTCGGGAATGGAAGCTTATGTCTTGGAAAGCTAATTAGGGACATATTTGCAAGTATTTGGGATATTATCGAAAGTTGTTTGCACTGCATAAGTTTAACTTGCAGAAATTAACCAACGCACAACAAACAACACCAATGCTATGCACCAAATTAGAAATGTATTCCGAAATTATTATCTGATAGTCTTTGCCATTTTTGAGATCCTGTCAATGAATGTTCAGGCTCAATCCGTAGGTTCTGTTTTAGAACTGGATGGCAATCAGGTGAATCAGCTTAAAGCCGAACGACAATCCAACGGAGCCTGGCAACTGGAAACTCAGGGAAAAGATCCATGGATCTATACGAAGCCTTTAACGCGGAATATTGGGAACGATGATAAAATCCTGTCGTTCGAGTATTTCTGTCCCAAAGGATTGGATCATTTGCAGGTTTATTTCGGGCCTGCAATTAGTGAAGAAAACTCAAAATTGGTTCGCCGGATTGGTCTTTCCGAAGGTTGGGTGGGGTACACGATTGATGTAAGCAGGGAGATAAAGGAGTGGGGGAGAACCGGGGACTGGCTTCGGCTCGATTTTGGCAACCGCCCGGATGTGAATATCCAAATCCGAAATCTGATGCTTCGCCCGATGACTGCCCGTGAGAAGGAAATTGCCGCTTTGCGCGAGGCGAAGATACTGAAAGAGGCTGAAATGGAAACCCGTTTGAAAGCCTATCTGGAAACAAATTATACTTCAGAAATTACCCGGATAGAAGTGGGGGAATCGAAAATTTCGGTGGAAGGAAAAACGACTGCAACGGGTCCGGTTTATTTATGCGAAGTGGCGCCTTATCAGGATGTAACCGAAGAAACAAGTTTCGAGACCGCCATTTTGCTGAAATCAAAAAAGTGTAAGCAGAAACTGGGCCGTTTTGTAAACAGGAATGGCATCAATTACGACCGGGCACTTTCCAAATGGGTGTTGGCCGAAAAAATAGCAACAGGCTATAACTTGCTTTCCCACGCACGCTATCCTGATGAAATTAAAGCAAAATACAACTATCCGAAAGAAGTTGCCAAAGGCCGGAAAGGCATTGGTGGTTTCAGCGTGAACCGGGGGCATCTGGAAGATTTGGATGAACTGAATGCGACCAGTGCAACAGTTAATATTTGGTTTTCGAAATTCATGTTCACCAAACCGGCTCCCGGAAGATTGGAGCATGTTTACAACGGGAAATCGTATTATTTTGGCGAAAAACAGGTGGCTCAATTCGATTCAACTTTTCGCGTTACCGCCCGGAAAGGAATTGTTACGGCGGCTATCCTGCTGGTTGATAAGGCTGAAAGCTGCCCCGATCCTGAGATTGGCCGGTTGTTGCAGCACCCCGATATGGATCCATCGGGCATTTACAGTATGCCCAACATGACTAATCCTGCGAGTGTGGATTGCTATGCCGCTGCACTCGATTTCATTGCAAGTCGTTATAGTCGTGCCGATAAAAAATATGGGCGCTGTAACCACTGGATCATGCACAACGAAGTGGATGCCGGTTGGGTTTGGACCAACATGGGCGAAAAAACAGCTTTGATTTTTATGGATACCTACATCAAGTCGATGCGCATGTGTTATGCCATTGCCCGGAAGTACAACCCGCACAGCGAAGTGTTTGTTACCCTGACCCATTATTGGGCGTGGACATCGCATCCGAGGTTTTACCCTTCCAAAGACCTGATGGAAATGCTGATTCAGTATTCGAAAACAGAAGGCGATTTCGAATGGGCCATGGCGCATCACCCCTATCCGCAATCATTGATGGAACCCAAGACCTGGCTTGATAAACAGGTCGATTTTACCTTCAATTCACCGCTGATCACCTTTGCCAATCTCGAAGTGCTGAATGCCTGGATTAAACTTCCGGAGGTACTTTACCAGGGAAAGACAAAACGCACGCTTTGGCTTTCGGAGAATGGTACCAATTCAAGAACCTACTCGGAAGAGCACCTGAAAGAGCAGGCGGCAGGGTTTGCCTATACCTGGAAGAAAATGAAAGTATTGGATGGAATTGACGGTTTCCAATGGCACAATTGGTTCGATAACCGCGGTGAAGGCGGTCTGCGCATCGGACTGCGCCGTTTCCCCGATGACGAACAGGACCCGGGTGGTGCGAAACCTGTTTGGTATGTGTTTAAAGCTGCCGATACTGAAAATGAAAATGCTGTTTTCGATCAATACAAAGAAATGATCGGGATCAAGGATTGGACCGAAGTTCAGTACAAAGGCGAAATTGGAAAGTAAAAATAAAACGTAATACACTAAAACTATGGCTGCTCCATTTAAAAAAATGGCATTGTTTCTATTGTTGTTTTCAGTCATTGTGTATGTACAATCGGCGACTATTATTCTTACCAGCGATCAGCAGTTAAACGACCTGCTGGATCCGGATAAGAAAATTGATATTTCTACCGGTAACACCAAGCGGATTGTAAGTTTACGGGAGGTTTGCACCGACGCTCAAAAACGCGGGGACAAAACGCTGACCATTGCTTTTGATGAATTTTTCAGGCAATACCGGAACCAGGCCGAAACGGTGCGTTTGCTAACGCCTGACATGGATGAGTATGTCGAAAAAATTAAAATTATTGCCGACTTTGCCGCAACTTATGGAATGGGAATGGGGCTGAGTTTGTTAAGTCCGCTGGAATTGGGTCCTGCTTTTAAAAAGCAAACCGGAAAAACCGGCAAGTGGCTGCATTATAAAGTAGGCCTGCGGGATTCAAAAACCGGCAAATTCAATGTACAGCTTTGGCAACAGTTATTCTGGACAAACAACAAGGGTAAATTCCCGATCAGTTTGAAAGGTGTTAAAGCGTATGCTTTTAAAGAACAAAAACTGCCCAATAGCCCGTTTAAGGTGGTCGACAGGAATGAAATTATAGAAATAAAGCAGGTTCAGTTCGATGAATGGGGAACTGCTGGTACAGAAAAGGTGGCAAAACCCAATATGGATACTGACTTGTGGAATTCAACATCCGCATCAACTGAGGATGGAAGGGCAAGAAGGGTAAGTGTTTTCTCTGATGGGGACGGCGAATTGAAAGGGTACGACAGGGTTCTGGTACTTCTGGAATACGATGTGCCCGAAATGGAGTATTTTAGCGCCGAGGCAGCTCCGTTTTTGAAAAACCTTCTGAAGAAATACCACGATAACGGGATAAAAATACAGCACTTCTACTCCGATGAAATGCATATTCAGCAGGATTGGATCTATTTCAGCCATCACGATAACGGGCAATTGGCCGTTCGTTACTACACGGAAGCCCTGGGCGATAGGTATAAAAACAAATTTGGGGTTCCTTTTGAGGAGAAGGATATTCTCTATTTTGCCTATGGCCCTGATATTGACAACAACAATGCGGATGCACCCAGGAACGTGCAGTATGTGATGGGGAAATCGCGTGAAGATATTCACCGGACATTCCTCTTTCGTGACCGGTACTATAAATTGCTGAACAATCATGTCGTAGATCTTTTCAAGGATGCAAAAACATATGCAAGCCAACTGTTTAAGGTCGATGATTTTGGCACCGATGGACACTCATCATGGGCCGAAAGTCCAACCGTAGATTTATGGGATATCGGACCGTTGGAGCGCCATGCCTACAAGTATGAGTACACCCCGAATTTTGTATGGGGCAATACAGTGCACCAGGCTGCTGCTGCCTGTTACGATTATTTTAAATGGGGAGAATACCTGGAACCAACGCGAAACGATTTCGCCGAACTGGGCTGGAACGACCGGAATTATTATGGTGCAGCCATGGCAACATCCCTTGGTGTGGTAAACCGGATTCCAAATGCCTATCCGGCCATTTGGGGAATGCCTGAACAGGTGAGGGAGCGAAAAACGGCCATTAATGATGCGTTTGGCGGCAAGCCCCGGTCTGCATCGATTGACCTGATATCCGGCAATGTCCACCGGGATGTTGATGTGTTGTTTTTATACCCGATGAACCTGGTTGCGGCAGACGAACGGTTTGGCAGTTGGGTAACCCAATACGGATATGCCAATTACATTACAGCCGAAAAATTGCTGGAACTGGCAACATTAAATGAGAATGGCGAGATTCGTATAAAAGATAAGAAATACACCACTCTGGTCGCATTGTTTGAACCTGTCCCGCAAAAAGGGCTCCTCGAAATGATGGATAAGGTGGCAAAAAACGGTGGAAAAGCGGTATGGTTTGGGCCTCCGCCGATTATTGATGGTGACGGGGAAAACTGCCTGGCACAGTGGCAGGGTATCTTCGGCGTGAGCTATGAGTCAACGCATTTACAGGGACAGATTGCCGCAGGGAAAAGGATCGATTTTAAAAATCAACTGGAAAATATACCCTCCCAATACATTTTGACCGATTTTATGCTGGACCATATTTATCCGGTGAAGGCTGCTGAGGGAACATCCAAACTGGCTTTTTGCGACAACAATCTTTTGGTTGGCACAGCTAAGGGCAATGCCTGGTATTTTGGTTTCCGCCCACGCGATGACCAGTCGGCAAGTTTAGGCTACGAAACCCGAACCCTTTTTGAAATATTGGATAAAATCGGAGCGCATGCGGCTACCGGCGCTTTTCAGGGAGTTAACGACAATACCGAACACGTTTCAAGAACAACGGATTATCTTGCTACGCGATTCCCGAACAGTGCTACCGTTTTGGTCCGTCATTACCGCACACATAAAGAAACCTGGCCTGGCGGTTTTTCCCGTAACAAAGAAGAAGATGAGCTGGTGCTGGCTAAGAATCCTATGCCCGATGACACGATTGATATCACAAACTTTAAAGTGAACGGGCATGATGTTACATTCAAGGGGAGGTTAACCATTGCATTCAGGATGAATGATCGTAATAATGAATTGATTGCATTCGAAGGCCAGAACTGTAGCCAGGTCATCATCGACGGAAAGATGTATAAATTCTCGGATTCACCTTTGCGGAAGATTGCCTTTGCTCCTTCGCTAAATACAGATAAAAATGAATGGAAGGTTTTTGTAAGTGGCGGAACCCAAGTGACCATACCCGTAACAGAACAGATGAATTCCAAAAAACTGAGTTTGCTCGATAATCAGGGCAAGTCGGTTAAGTTTCATAGGACAGATAAGACCATTCAATTTCAGGTAAACAGTCAGTTAGATGGCAAATGGATGACGTTACAGATTTTAAACTAGACGAATGATGACTCTCAACCTTTATGCGCGATTCCTATATTTCATGGTAATTGCAGGTTTTACAATTACATCCTGTACTAATTCAGCTTCAGATTTAACCCCGGTAAATCTCCGGACAGAATACAAAATTGATCCGGTAGTCGATGCCGAAAATCCCCGGTTAAGTTGGGAATTGACCTCCGAAGTCAGGGGACAAGTTCAAACTGCTTATCAGATTTTGGTAGCTACCTCTCCTGAATCACTGGCTGCTGACAAAGCTGATCTGTGGAATTCGGAAAAGGTAAGCGGAAACACAACCAACCAGTTGGAATATGCAGGAAAGCCTTTGCATTCGCGAACGGTTTGTTTCTGGAAAGTTCGTAGCTGGGACAAAAACGGAAATGCAGGAGCGTGGAGTTCCGTTGCCAAATGGGAAATGGGTTTGCTGAATAAAGCCGACTGGCAGGCCGAATGGATCGGAAACGACCTTACTGCTTTGGGCAAAGGTAAAACCTATCATTTGCCACCGTCACCATTTTTCAGAAAAGAAACCGAATTGAACCCCGGAGTGAAAAGTGCCCGCTTGTTCGTTACTTCACTAGGTTTGTATGAGTTTCAGATCAACGGAAAACGAATCGGAAACGATTATTTTACTCCCGGCTGGACTGACTACAACAAACGGGTGTATTACCAAACTTACGACATTACTTCCAATGTGAGTGAAGGCAAAAATGCTTTCGGGGCAATTTTGGCGGATGGCTGGTATGCCGGCTATTTGGGGTACGCGTTGCTTGTCGGCAATCCTGTGGTCCGGAATTTTTACGGCGATGTTCCGCTACTAAAAGCACAAATCGAAATTGAATATTCCAACGGTGAAAAAGAGTTGATCGCGACTGATCAATCATGGAAAACCAATCACGGACCAATTGTTGAAGCCGATATTTTGAACGGGGAAACCTACGATGCCAATCTTGAATTTGATAATTGGAGTAGCCCTGGTTTCGACGATTCAAACTGGAAAAACAGCAGTGTTTATCCTGATAAAGCTGAACGCAAATTAGAGAGTTATCCCGGAAACCCCATTCAGTTTTTTCAGGAGCTAACGGCAAAAACCGTGACAGCCAAACCGGGTGGAAAATACATTTTTGACCTGGGGCAAAATTTTGCAGGGATTGTTCGTCTGAAGGTCAAAGGAAACAAGGGAGATGTGATCACGATGAAATTTGGCGAAATGTTATTTCCCAATGGCGACATCATGATTGAAAATCTCCGGAAAGCCCGTGCCACCGATACGTATATCCTGAAAGGCAGTCCGGAAGGGGAAACCTGGACGCCGCGGTTTACTTACCATGGTTTCCAGTATGTTGAAGTATCCGGATTTCGCGCCGAACCAACCACCGATGCCATTACCGGAATTGTGATGACCTCGGCAACTCCTGATGTTGGTTCGTTCGAGACCGACAACAAAATGGTGAACCAGTTGTATCACAACATTGTCTGGACACAACGTTCCAATTATTTCGATGTTCCGACCGATTGTCCGCAACGCGATGAGCGTTTGGGCTGGACCGGCGATGCCCAGGCCTACGTGCAGTCTGCCACCTTCAATAACGATATTTCGGCCTTTTACGCAAAATGGCTGGTCGATTTAAATGATGCGCTACGTTCAGATAATACCTATCCGTTATATGCTCCTGCACCCAATGTCCGCATTACCGATACCTATTCGCCCGGTTGGTCTGAGGCTGGGATCGTTTGCCCGTACACCATTTACAAAACCTACGGCGACACCAGAATGATCCGTCAGTTCTGGCCCAATATGGTAGCCTATCTGAAATTTATGGAAGAAAAAAGCAAAGGGGAATATGTTTATAAAGAGCGCAGTTTCGAAGACATTTCGCCCAAAGGTGGTTATGGCGACTGGCTTTCGGTAGGCAAAAAAACACCTCCCGATTTGCTGGCCTCCATCTATTTCGCCTATTGCGCTTCGCTGATGCAGAAAATGGCTTTGGCGATTGACGAAAAAGCGGATGCCGAATACTTCGGAAACGTCTTCACGAAAGCCAAGCAGGCATTTGCCACTCATTATACCGACGGGGCCGGACGTTTCAGAACTGATGCCGCAGCTTATGGCAATGGCGATGGGTATATTGACGGTGCACTTGGTTTTGATGGTCATACCCAAACGGCATATGCCAATGCTATTTATATGAAAATGCTGACCCCTGAAATGCAAGACATTGCAGGGAACTACATCAAGGAATTGATAGCTGGCAATGATGGTAAACTTTCAACCGGCTTTTTGGGTGTGAAGCCATTGCTTCCTTCTCTTTCGGCCACTGGTCACGCCGATGAAGCGTATAAATTACTGTTGAGCGAAGAATATCCTTCGTGGGGTTTCGAGGTGGTTAATGGTGCCAACACGATTTGGGAACGCTGGAACAGCTATATTAAAGGAGAAGGTTTTACCAATAATGCTGGAATGAACTCGTTCAACCATTATGCTTTTGGTTCGGTCAATGAGTGGATGTTTGGCAATATGGCCGGAATAAAAGTCGGTCAGGCCGGATACCGCACGTTTACCATAAAACCTGAAATTGCCAAAGAGGGAATCAATTACACGAAAGCCACTTATCATTCCATCAACGGAGAAATCGTTTCATCGTGGAAAAAGGAAGGAACCCAAATCATCTTGCAAATTTCGGTGCCTGTAAATACGATCGCCAATGTATTTATTCCGGCAACCGGTCAGGATAAGGTTTTGGAAAATGGCCGGGTCGTAGAAGACAATCCGCACTTGAAAATTAAAGGTTTCAGCGATGGCTACCTGAATCTGGAAATTGGTTCAGGAGTATATCAATTTACCTCTGAAAATCAGTAAATCAATCTTATGAAGACCACTCTGTTTTTATTTCTGATCCTGTTTGGATTTGCTGGTTTCACTCAGGAAAATGTTAAGAATCAAATTCGAAACCTGAATGTGGACGATTGGGTAGTAACCGATGCGCTCGGTCGAAAACTCCCCACCTTTGAAGAGTGTGGGCCGGTTAAGAAAGACCGTTTTGTGGGCATGTTTTATTTTATGACCCACACCAATCCGGGCGGGAAAGGTCCGTTTGATGTTACGAAGATCATGAAGGCTAGCCCTGAAAATCCACAATGGGGTGATGGTTCTCATTTTTGGGGCGAACCCGAAACAGGCTATTATCTTTCGTATGAAAAGTGGATGATCCGCCGTCATGCGCAACTCTTATCGGATGCAGGAGTAGATGTGATTATTTTCGATGTGACCAACGATCGCACTTATCCCGATGTTTATTTGCCGGTTTGCGAAGTCTTTAGTGCAATGAGAAAACAAGGTGAAAAAACGCCGCAGATTTCATTTTTGGGCAGCGAAATATCCGTCAATACTTTGTGGAACGAATTTTACACGAAAGGATTGTACTCCGATCTTTGGTTTCAATGGAAAGGCAAACCACTCTTACTTTTTGGGCAGCACGAGGTTCCTTCCAGAAAAAAGAACAACGATGTGGTTTTTTTAGATGAAATTAAAAACTTTTTTTCTATTCGCCAGAGTTGGGCCTGGACATCGTTGCCCTGGTACCAGAGTTGTCCGTATGGAAAAGACAAATGGCCCTGGGTCGATCATTATCCGCAGTCGGTCGGCTGGCACGAATCGCCCGATCGGGCAGAAATGGTTCCCGTTGCTGTGGGCCAACACCCATTAAGTAATATTGGCCGGAGTTTCCATAACTACAACCAACCGCAGGCAGACAAATACGACCTGACACCTTTTACCGGTCAGGGATTGTGTTTCGAAGAGCAGTGGAGCCGCGCGCTCGAAGTCGATCCCGAGTTTGTGTTTGTAACCGGTTGGAACGAATGGAGCGCCGGTGCGCAAATAATGGGAAAAGACATTAATAAATCGCTCCTGAAATGGGATTTTTATCCCGGAGCTCATCTGGGAAAAGGCGGGAAAAAGTTAAAGGAAGGCGATCATTATTTTATAGACCAGTACAACCAGGAATTTAGTCGCGACATTGAACCCATGACTGGCGGACACACAGATAATTATTATTACCAGTTGATGGCCAACATCCGCAAATACAAAGGCATGGAAAAACCCATGCAGGCCGGACCATCGGTTAATATTAACATTCGCGGAAGCTTTAAACAATGGGACAAAGTGGAGGCCGTGTATTCCGATCATATTGGCGATACCGAACACCGCAACAGCCCCGGACATGGACAGGCCGGACCTTATGTGAATACCTCCGGACGGAATGATCTGGTGACGATGAAAGTAGCTTACGATGCTGCCTCCGTTTATTTCTATGCTGAAACAGCGCAGCCACTTACTCCATCAACTGACTCCAACTGGATGTTGCTTTTTATCGATGCCGACCAAAATAAGGAAACCGGATGGGAAGGATATGACTTTGTGATCAATAACCGCGTAACGAACCATAAAACGACCACCATGACCTTGTTAAACAAGGATGGATCCCTGGGAAAATCGCTGTCGGTTCCTTACCATGTAAGTCAGAATAAACTGATGATCAGTGTTAAACGATCGGATTTTAATCATAATGAAAAGCTGGCTTTCGATTTTCACTGGGCCGATAATATCGCCAGGATTGGCGATATCACCGAATTTTTCGTCAACGGAGATAATGCCCCGGAACGCAGGGCAAACTATAGGTTTCAACAATAAGTAATAAGAATAAAATAATGTCGTATATAATAATAGTTAAATATGAAAAGCAAGTTCCTGTTAATGCTGATTTTTGCATCGATATTAATGTCTTTTGCCCGTCCGGAAAAGGAATTCAGGATATTCCAGTTTCCGCAGAATCAGATTCCCCGAATAGATGGCGATTTTTCGGATTGGAAAATGGTACCCGATTCCTATACCATCGGAACAAATGAATTAAAAAATACCAAAATCGGCGAAGGGATACCCATTGATCCGAAGGATTTTGACCTGAATGTGAAAGTGGGTTGGGTGAATGGCCTGAACCGCTTGTATTTCTATATCGAAGCTTACGACAATTACTGGGATTTCAGCGATCCGGTAATGCGGCAGGATATTTTTGAACTGGTCATCGACGGGGATATTTCGGGGGGACCATTTATCAATACGGAGAACAGTAATATCAACAAGATTCCGAAAAGCCAGTTGTATTTCAAGGGTCATGGTGCCCATGCACAGAATTACCATGTATTTACTCCGGTAAAAGATAAAGATTGGGCGATGCCGTGGGGAAATACACCATGGATCAAGGAATTTCCTTATGCCAACGCTGCCTACAGTTATAATTTTAAATCAGGCGAAAGCGGCAGGTTCCAAATGGAGTTTTATGTGACCCCCTTTGATCATGCTTCTTTTGATGGACCAGAACATTCTGTAATCTCCAGCCTGAAGGAAAATGAAATTGTCGGTATATCCTGGTCGATGCTTGATTTTGATGGCAAACAATGTGAATCTTTTATGAATCTTTCGCACGACCTAAGGATGATCAACAACGCGTCTTACCTGTGTGCTTTTCGCCTGATGCCATTGGAACCTGCTTTCAGGAAACCGATAGATGCTAACTGGAAGTTTTTCACTGAAAACAGGGAACAACGAATCATCCGGTTTTATGACAATTCCGTTGGCGAGATCACAAAATGGCACTGGGATTTTGGAGATGGGGAAACTTCAGATGTGAAAAATCCGGTCCATCGGTACAAGTCAGGCAAAGAATGGGTCGTAATTCTTACCGTTGAAGGTCCGGCGGGCAAATCGGTCAGGTCTAAAGTATGGGATGTGGTTACTGAATAATGAGTTTCTTTTTAAAATGTATAATTTTACTTTAAAACGCGAAACTTTTCGATTTCTGAGCAGGCATTTTTCACCGAAATTAGTTGAAATTAAAATAAACCTTATGAAGATTGAATATAAAAGATATTGGGCACTGATGATCCTTTTTTGCATTTCATTAATCCCGTTACCGGTTGACGCACAGCGAAATATTTTGTCACCCGCGGTTTTTTCGTCTGCCAAAATTGAAGGAATCATCGGGCAGAAATTGAAAAACTGTGTTGAGAACGGGGTGATGACTAAACACTTTGACTTGTACACCGTTCCATTCATCAATAAACTGGATGACGGGGGAGGTTTTACCGGTGAATTCTGGGGCAAATGGTTTACTTCTGCTGCCCTAGCCTATGCCTGGCAGCCATCTGCTGCTTACAAGTCAATATTAGATAAATCGGTATCTGAATTGCTTAAGGCACAGGAATCTGACGGACGCCTGAGCAGCTATTCAAGGGCGAATGATTTTGGATCCTGGGATATATGGGGCCGGAAATATGCGTTACTGGGACTTATTTCCCATTACGATCAAACGGGTGACAAGAAATCCTTAAAAGCGGCCTGTCGTGCCACTGATGCCCTGATCGAAATTGCCGGACCGGGAAAGAAAAAACTCACCGAGACAGGTCTCATGATCATCGGATCCTTATCATCCTGCTCAATTCTGGAACCCGTGGTTTTGGTATATCAACGGTCGGGTGATAAAAAATACCTTGATTTCGCCAGGTACCTCATCAGGCTTTGGAGCGAACCCAATGAATACAATCCCAGGGGACTCCGCCTGATTGAAGACGCGCTGGCCGGAGTCGATCCGGTTCTCATCGCTGCACCAAAGGGTTACGAGATGATGTCGTGTTACGAAGGTTTGTGCGAGTTGTACCGTGTTACAGGTGAAAAGCGGCTTTTAAATGCTGTTGTCAAATTTGGTAAAAGTGTCCTTCACAAAGAGATCATGATTGTAGGTTCCGGCTCGAGCGGCGAATTGTGGTGCGATGGCGCCAACCGCCAGACTCAGATTCTCGAGCAGCCCATGGAAACGTGTGTTACAGTGACCTGGATGAAGCTGTGCTACCAGTTATTGCAGCTGACCGGTGATCCTGTCTGGGCGGATCAGATGGAAGTATCGCTATACAATGCCTTGATGGGTGCAATGGTTGACGATGGTAAATGGTGGGCTTACTTCTCACCTCTTACCGGTGAACGGATGCCCTCACCGATGCAGGTGCCCGTGTGCCAGTCAAGCTGCTGCATTGCCAACGGTCCAAGAGGTATGTTGATCACGCCTGGTTGGTCAGTAATGAAGGGGAAATCAGGTCCTGTGATTAATCTTTACAGTAAGGGCACCTGGTTGCACAAACTCGGAAATGGTACGGAGATAAAAATCACCCAGGAAACCGATTATCCTGTGAACAAAGAGATCCTGATCCATGTTGATCTGCCCAAACCTGAACATTTTACTATCTCGCTGCGTATTCCGGCATGGAATAAGAGTTCTGCACTTAGGGTAAATGATGAAATAATAAAATGCATGCCGGGAACTTATGCGCACATTAAACGGGAATGGAAGAACGGGGATAAGATCCGGCTGGAAATGGATCTCCGGGGGAGAATACTCCGGGCACCGGGAAGTGTCAACGAACTTGCTGTGATGCGGGGTCCCATAGTGCTGGCGCTTGATAGCCGGATGGTTAAAAAGGAGAATTATAACCTCTGGCTTCTTCCCCAAAACACGAAGTGGCAATTTAAAGATGAACTTGGAGGATTGAAATACGTACTCCCTTCACCTTCCCTTTCAGCCAACTCGCCCGATCAGTATGTCGAACTGGTTGCCTCCCTCTCCAAACCACAAAATGTATGGATGGCTTTTGAAGTCCCGTTTCTTTACAGGTACACCCACTTCTTTGATCACAAACAGATCAACCTTACCATGTGTGATTATGCTTCTGCGGGAAATCAATACGATGAGAAGAACCTGTTCAGGGTCTGGCTTCCCCAACCGCTGTTCATGAATAATATTTTCCCTGAAAATACCTGGAGGATTCTTTACCGTGAAGGGGATAAAAGGCCCGTGGTTCCGGCGATAAACTAAACGATCAATAATAGTGATCATGCAAAAATTAAGCTTCTTCTTATTGTTTATTTTTATCACAATTCATCTTTCTGCCGCTAATTCAGGAATCGGAAGAACGAATAATTTCAATTCCGACTGGAAATTTCATTTAGGTGAAGTTCCCGGATTTATGGTTCCAAATTTTGAGGATAAATCCTGGCGATCGCTGGAATTACCTCACGACTGGTCTATTGAAGGTGAATTCGATCAGGCAAACCCTGCAGGCGAGTCGGGAGGATATCTTCCCAACGGCATTGGTTGTTACCGCAAATCTTTTAAACTGCCTGAGCGTCTTAAAGGAAAACGGATATCCATCCGCTTCGACGGGGTGTATATGAACAGTACGGTCTATCTTAATGGTGTTTATCTTGGAAACCGTCCCTATGGCTTTAGTACTTTTGAGTATGATCTGACTCCCAATTTAAAATATGGCGATCAGGAAAATATTATTGCCGTAAAAGTTGATCATTCATTGCAACCAAGTTGTCGTTGGTATACTGGGTCTGGAATAAACCGGAATGTCTTTCTGCTTGTACAACCGCAGCAACACTTTAAATCAAACGGTATATTTTTCAGGACTGAAAGTTTGACTGCAGGTACGGCGAAGCTGAAAATTGACTATACTGTTATATCGCACAACTACCCTGAAAGTCAGACAATCGCATTTCAGCCTCTTCCTGAAGAAATTAAACGAACAGTTAAAACATGCCGGATTATTTCATCGCTGATCGATCATAAGGGTGTGGTAAAAGCTTCAGCCGAAACTACAAAAATGTTATTTGACTATAGCACATGGGATGGCCGTATGAATATGGAGATTGAGAACCCGAAATTATGGTCCGATTCCTCGCCTTACCTTTATCAACTGAAAAATGAGCTTGAAATTGACGGCAAGGTGATGGATGAGGAAACCACTCATGTAGGCATCCGGGAAATCGCGTTCAATGCTAAAGATGGTATGTTGGTTAATGGGTTAAAGACCATTATAAAAGGAGTATGTCTCCATAAGGATGCAGGGTCCTTTGGAACCGCAGTTCCTAAGGATATTTGGCGGTATCGTCTTCAAAAACTCCAGGCGATGGGTTGCAATGCCATCCGGACCCATGGACCTGTTGATCCGGTATTTATAGAAACTTGCGATGAAATGGGCTTTTACATGATGGCCGAGGCTTTTGATGAATGGAACACAACATGGCAGTGGGGATATTCCGAAAATCCGGAAGGTAAAAGGCCGTTTACCTATCATTTGTTCTTTAATCAGTGGGCTGAAACCGATTTAAAAGATATGGTTGCCAGAGAAAGAAACCACCCTTCTGTTTTTATGTATTCTGTTGGAAATGAGGTTCCTGATCAGCGTATCCCGGAAGGACCTTTAAAATTGGCAAAGCTTAAGGCTTGGGTTAAAGAGGTGGATAGCACAAGGCCGGTTGTATCTGCATGCGACTGGTCACCATATGCCAACCAGTCAGGATTTATGGATACCATGGATATCGCCGGCTATAATTACATCGACCGTTATTTCAGTGGTTTATATGCCGACGAACATAAAAAGTATCCCGACAGAATTTTACTGGGAACCGAAACATTTGCGGATCTGAAAAACTGGTTGTCTATCCGCGATAATCCCTATGTTACCGGAGAATTTCTTTGGGTAGGTATCGACTACCAGGGTGAAGCGGTGGCTTGGCCCCGAAAGGGTTGGGAATGGGGATTGATCGACCTGGCCGGTTTTGAGAAAACAACCTATTACATCCGGCAGAGCTATTGGTCTGATAAACCGATGGTACATATTGCGGTGAACCTTAAGAAAAAAGACAAATTTCAATGGCAACGTTTTAATGTGGCTTCTCACTGGAATTTTAAAAAAGATCAGGTAGATACTGTATTTGTATACAGCAATAATCCTGAAGTTGAGTTGTTCCTCAATAATAAAAGCCTGGGCAAAAAAAAAGTAAACAAGGATACTTACTTTGCGCAATATCAGGTGAAATACCGGGAAGGAACATTAAAAGCTATCGCCTTTGACCACTCAAAAAAAGTAGCTGAACACCTCCTTAAAACTGCCGGTCAGCCACATCAGCTGAAGTTGATCCCTGAAAAGGAAACCGTTGAAATTTCAAAAGGTGATTTGTTTTACATCGCTGTTGAGGTAACCGATAAAAGTGGTGTGCGATGCCCGGAAGCTGTTAACAATATCCGGGTAAATGTTGAAGGGGCAAGTGAATTAATTGGCATGGATTCAGGAAACCAATTCAGTCATGAACGTTATAAAACGGACAACCGGAATGCCTGGGAAGGCCGAATAATGGTTACTATTAAACCAACAAAGTCTGGTGAGATAAAGGTAGAAGCCATTTGTGAAGGCTTGGTATTGGCGACTAAGACTATGACTGTAAATTGATTATGAATAGATTGAGATGGAGATTAAACTGATTTACACTAATTTTATATTATATGAAAAATAAATTATTTCTTTTGTTCGGATTATTGTGTTTTTCTTTATTGATTAACAGCGCAACCGCACAACCGGCTGACCAGCCTGGCGTACAGAAAGGTGTAAAACCTAATTATAAGAGGACCAACTATGCCAATCAGTCTGTATTACTGAAGAACGACAAGATTCAGCTGCAGGTGTTCAGGCGTATTGGCGGCTGGGGATGGGGCGAAATTTCCACGCCTTCAGGAAAATTAATGGCTGTCCTTGATCACCTGGGCGAAATTATGTTGCGCGACCAGGATATCCCGATGCGGTTTGAAGCCGAACAGGTAACCCGCAAAACCGATGAAAAAGGGGAGAGCCTTGTATTCAGTGTTAAATCGGTGGTTGCCCGGAACAACCTAAAAGGAACTTCGTTTGAGGAATGGATGAGCTATCCGTATACCGAATCGGCCATTACCGGCGAGGTCATATTGACCCTCGCAAAGGATCAGCCGTTGATTTATCTGCAGTACAGGCTAAAAGCTACCGGAAACTATTATGCCCGCTATATTCGCGGCCCCTGGCTAAAGGTGGGTGAAGCCAGTTTTGGAACCCAAAAGGATGATTCAATGTTTCCGGGAGTGGATTGGCCAATAGGAGATGAGTGGTCGAGCGGAATAGACTGGTTTAAAGATCCGTGGGCGCTGCGATCAGTTCCGCACCCGTACAAGGTTACAGCGCCTTTAATGGCGTTGAGTCACGAAGGTACCGGGATCGGGCTGGCATGGAACCCGAATCAGGTGGCTACCCGCTGGTTCAATTACCGTGCACACCGGCCACAACCGGTTTTTGCCACGCCCAATTTTATCGACCGGATGAACAACAACCTGATGGGGCTGATGATACCCGATGCTTCAATAGAAGGGTTTGAAAACGAAGTGGTCGCTTCACAGCCGCTGGAACTGAAAATTGGTCAGATGATTCATTTTGATGCTGAAATATGGCTAAGCGAAGGCAGCAGCATGGATGTGATGCTCGATTGGGTGAAACGGCACGGATTGCCGGAACCATCCGCTCCCAAATGGAGTTATACGGAAACACTCGATCGGATTGCCAATGCCTTCAATACCAACCTCTGGCACGAAGGGGAAGGATTTGGGATCAAACAACGACCTGAAAATAAAATACGTCCCGGTGTTCCTTCGTGGTTAGACCGTTATCTCAAAGAAAACAAAGGAACCCGGCTGGCCAAAGAATTACAGAAAAAAGTCGATTGGTGCAGGGCTCAAACAGGTTTCAGTCCGAACAGGAATATTAGTGTTGATGTTGCGAATCTGCTAAAGAAAGGGGATGAATTAATTCGAATTCAACGGGACAACGGATCATTTTATTTTGATCCGGATGGAAGGCACTACCGAAAAGATGATTTCAAAATAGCCACCTCATTTATTGAACCCATGGGACATGCCTTTGATGATGCATTGGACATTGTGATCCTGCCAGCATTGGATTTGCTGGACATCGCGCGCGAAACAGGTATTCAGAAGTATGCCGATGCGGCACAAAAATCACTCGAATATTGCATGAAAATGGATCGCCCCGAAGGCGGCGATTTCTGGGAAACCCCTCTCCATGCCCCCAATCTTTTGGCTGCCGGTCATGCAGCCGTTGCTTATTATGAAGGGTATAAAACTTTTGGTGATCAGCGGTATCAGGAAAGGGCCGTTTACTGGATTCGCACCATTCTTCCATTTACACATCTATGGGAACCTGATGATATTGAAATGATTTACAATACCAAACCGGTACTGAGCTCAAGCGACTGGTATTTTGCCAACTGGGTCAGAGACCACGTTCAATGGGAGGTGCTTTCTGTATTCTCATCTTCGGCCAGCCGTGGAATCCGCTGGGACAAGATCGATCCTGAAATCGACTGGAAACGGTTTCATGAAGGGATTACCAACGCGGCCATTCGTTGGATCAATGTCCATACCGATAATAACTGGCGGCCTCATAATATTCCTTCTACCTACGAAAGCTACCTGAAAGGTGATTTTGATTATTGCTATCCCGATACCCATAACAGTACCACAGGCAATTATGGCGGTATGTTTATCATGCCCGATCCAATAGTGGTAAATATTTATTCGGTCATTGACAATAAGAAATAGATAGGAAGATAGTTGGTTTCTTCCGCTAAAACTGAATTGGATTTAGTATGCCGTTATAAACGAAACCTGCGTTAGAATAATTAATGCCTAAATTATGAATCGATTAATCCATCCGCTGCTACCTCTGTAAAGACAAATGCAAAGGGAGGCCAACTGATTTTTATTCCAAAGCCGGATGCTGCTAATCTTTCTGAAGCTTTTAACCGGATGGGTCTTGCGGCAGACCTGATTTTTGAGTCATTGCCCAACCTGAACGATGATAAAACAGAGGTTTCCTACATTCATAAAATTAAGGACAGCAAGAATATTTACTACATCGCCAATTCATCTGATACACCACTCAAAACAGTTGTTGAACTGCGCGGAAAGCTAAAGCCTGAATTCTGGTATCCTGAAACAGGGAAGATTGTTCCCGTAACTGATATCGTTTCAGTCAAACGTGGAAATCAGCGTTATACCCGTTTCCAGTTGGATTTACCTGCCGTAAAATCGGTATTTGTAATTGAAAAATGAAATCAAATTAAGTTCTTGGCTTAATCCTGAAACATTCTATATTTGTGTACACCAAACAAAAAAGAGAATTAGCGAAGAAACAAAAATTTAAAATACTGTACATTAAGATATTAACATAGCATCATGCTATTATTGGCATACAGAGAAACTGATTGAAAAGTAAACGATCCAAATGGATTTACAAGTAATTCAAAATAAAATATACGAAATACGCGGTCATCGGGTAATGTTGGATTTTGATTTGGCAGAACTCTACGGCACTGAAACAAAAAGGCTCAAAGAGGCTGTGCGTCGTAATATGGAACGATTTGAGGGAAACGATTTTATGTTTCAATTGACTAAGGATGAAATTGAAATACTTTCAAGGACGCAATTTGCGACCTTGAACAAAACCAGAGGTTACAATCCTTAGCTGAATTGCATATCAACAAAAAACAAAATTCAAAACCAAAGAATAAAATAGGATATTTGGCCAATAAAATTAATGATGAATAAATAGATATAAACAACTGTAATTTAAAATATTAACATAGCATTTAGCTATTGTTCGCTTCACCGAAACCTAGGAAATTTCACGAAAGCGACACACAAAAGAATAGTAAGCAAAATGCTCACGCAAAACGGCGTGGGCTTTTGACTTTATCTTTGTGTGTGGGCTTCCTAGGGCCTCGGTGAAGGGTAAGGCGGGGTCCACGCTTTTTTTGTGGCCAATTCTTACCTGAACTTTTGGCCGAATGCGCAACATCTAACCTTGCGCAACTTATGACCAATTTTCAAGACAGGGCGAATTTCATCTGGAATTTAGCCGACCTGCTCCGGGGCGATTACAAGCCCGCCGAATACGGAAAAGTAGTTTTACCCTTTACCATTTTACGACGCCTGGATTGTTTGTTGTCGGACACCAAACCGAAAATCCTGCAACAGTACGAAGCCATTAAAACGCAACCCGACGAATTCATCGACAAAATCCTGAACTCCAAATCTGGCTTTAAATATTTCCACAACCACAGTAAGTTCGACATCGAAAAGTTGCTCGGGCAACCCAACGACATACGGAAAAACTTGCAAAACTACATCGCCGGTTTTTCCAGAAGTGTAAAAGACATTTTCGAAAGCTTCCGCTTCGACGAGCAGATTACCCGTCTCGACAAAGCCAATTTGCTGTTTCAGGTGGTGAAGGATTTTAACGATGTGGACCTTAAAAACGTTGGTGGGCAAGAGATGGGCTACATTTTTGAGCACCTGATTTACAAATTTGCCGAAGCCAGCAACGAAACCGCCGGAGAGCATTTTACCCCGCGCGAGGTGATTCAACTGATGGTGCATTTGCTGTGGACAAACGACAGCCGCCCCACGAAACCGGGTGCGATCATCAACCTGTACGACCCAACGAGCGGAACCGGAGGCATGTTGACCGAAGGCGAACAGTATTTCCGCGAACACAACGGCGACTCCAGTTCGGTGATCAATTTGTTCGGTCAGGATTTGAACGAGGAAATTTATGCCATTGCCCGTGCCGACCTCATGATTAAAGGCCAAAACCCCGAAAATATCCGCCACGGAAACTCGTTTTCCGAGGATCGCTTTCCTCACGACAAATTTGATTACATGCTATCGAATCCGCCTTTCGGAGTGAACTGGAAAAAGGTGGAAAAATTCATCAAAGACGAATACGAAACCAAAGGTTACGGCGGAAGGTTTGGCGCAGGATTGCCCAGTATTTCGGATGGTTCGCTGCTGTTTTTGCAACACATGATCAGCAAAATGAAATCGCCTGCCGAAGGTGGAAGCCGATTGGCGATTGTTTTTAATGGTTCGCCTTTGTTTACCGGAAGCGCCGGAAGTGGCCCGTCTGACATCCGCAAATGGATCATCGAAAACGATATGCTCGAAGGCATTGTTGCCCTGCCCGACCAGTTGTTCTACAACACAGGTATTTCAACCTACATCTGGGTAATTACCAACAACAAGGAAGCCCGGCACAAAGGCAAAATTGTACTGCTCGATGCCTCGTCGTTTTCGGTGAAAATGAAACGCAGCCTGAACAACAAACGAAACATCATTACGCACGACCAGATTGACGAAATAGCCCGCATGTATGGCGAGTTTCAGCCCACGCCTTTCCTGAAAATATACGACAACGCCGATTTTGGCTACACCCGCATTACCATCGAACGGCCTTTGCTGAAAGACGGAAAACCGGTAAAAGACAAAACCGGCTTTAAAGCAGACTCCGCGTTACGCGATGCCGAAAATGTGCCGCTGAAAGAAAACATCGAAAGCTATTTCAAACGCGAAGTATTGCCTCATGTTCCCTGCCTTCCCGATGGAAAACCCGGAGCGTGGATCGATTACGACAAAAGCAAGATTGGTTACGAGATTAACTTTAACCGCGAGTTTTACGTGTACAAACCCCTGCGCCGCCTGGCCGAAATACGTGCCGACATTGCCGAACTCGAAAACAAAACCCACAACGCCGTCGCCAAAGCCATTGAAGTATGAGAACCTACGACAACTACAAGGAAAGCGGCATTCAATGGATTGGGGAGATTCCGGGGCGTTGGATAAATGCTTCTTTTAGAAGAATCTGTGAAAGAAATATTGTGGGAATAGCGGAAGCTGCAACTGATTCATACAATGAAAAAGGAGTCCCAATTTTGCGTTCCACAAATATAAAAAACGGGGTTATTCAAGGTGAAATTTATCTAATTGATGAAGCTTTTGATGAAAAAAATAAATCTAAAAGACTTTTTAAAAATGATATTATTACCGTAAGAACAGGCTATCCTGGACAATCTGCGATAATCACAGAAGAACTGCATAATTGTCAATGTTTTACTTTATTGATTTCCACGTTAAAGAGCAATGTAAATCCGAAATTTTATAACTTTTACATAAATGGTTACTGCGGTGTAAAGTACTTTGAAATAACAGCATGGGGTTCTGCTCAATTGAATATTAGTGTTCCTATACTTCAAGAACTTCCAATTACAATTCCGCCAATCGAAGAGCAAACCGCCATTGCCAACTACCTCGACAGCAAAACCACCGAAATAGACCAGGTTGTAGCCGACAAAGAAGCGCTGGTCAGCCTGTACGAAGAAGAAAAGAAAGCCCTGATTAACGAAGCCGTTACAAAAGGATTAAACGCAGATGCCAAACTCAAACCCAGCGGAATTGATTGGTTGGGGGAAGTGCCGGAACATTGGGAATATATTTCAATAAAAAGAATCGTTGAAACAAAAGTAACGGATGGACCTCATGAAAGTCCTGATTTTATCGAAGAAGGTGTGTCGTTTATTTCAGCAGAAGCAATTAAAGAAAATAAGATTGATTTTGGTTCATGCAGAGGTTACATTTCAAAAGAATTAGATGAAATCTACAGTAAAAAGTGTAAGCCAAGAAAAGAAGATATTTTATTAGTGAAATCAGGCTCTACCACTGGCAAAGTTGCGATGGTTGAAACTGATTTGAACTTCAATATTTGGTCTCCATTAGCTTTGATCCGGTCAAATAAAGATCTTGTAAATTCAACTTACTTTTTTTATTCGCTTCTTTCTGAGCAATTCAAAACACTTGTTGAATTATTTTGGTCATTTGGGACTCAGCCAAATATTGGTATGAATGTAATAGAAAATCTAAAAATTGCAGTGCCGCCTCTCTCCGAACAAACCGCCATTGTCCAATACATCGAAAGCGAAACGGCGAACATCAACGATAAAATAAACCAAATCAAACAAGAAATAGACTTGCTGAAAGAGTACCGCCAGGCCTTAATTTTTGAGGCCGTAACGGGAAAGGTGCGGGTAGATTAATGCTGCGAAGCAGCTAAATATCAATAACCGTGGGCGAAACCCACGGACATGAACGGAGTAGAACAACAGCCCCGAAGGGGTTGAACAAGAACAAAATGGATGCTGAAAGAATATGGGAAAGTGGTGGAGGAAAAGTTGTTCCCGCAGTGAAAGTTCAGCCCCTTCAGGGCTGTCCCTGTTTCATCATCTCTGCCGTGGGTTTGCACCGTTCGACTGAGCTCACGTCGAAGCCCACGGTTATTCAGATTCAGCTCTTTCAAAGCTTAAAACAATACGAATACGATTTCAATCCTTTCAGGATTAATAAAATATTACCGCTATGAAAAACCATACCGAACTTGCATTTGAGGTAGCTATTGAAGAGGTGCTGCTACAATCGGGCTACACCAAAGGGAACCCAGCCCATTACCACAAGGAGTTTTGTGTTGACGAAACCCTGCTTTTTCAATTTCTGCAAGACAGTCAGCCTCAAAAATGGAGCAAATCGGAATCGCTGCATCGCGCCGATACACCTACCAAATTGCTTCAACGCCTGCACAAAGAACTGGAAACCCGTGGTGCTTTGGATGTGATCCGCAATGGTTTTACCGACAATGGCATCACCTTCGATATGGCTTATTTCAAACCCGAAACCGCTTTAAACCCCGACACCGAGAAACTCTACAACCAAAATATTTTGTCGGTTACCCGGCAGGTAAAATACAGCAGCAAAAACGAGAATTCGCTCGATATGGTGTTGTTTTTAAATGGCTTGCCTGTGGCCACCGTCGAGCTGAAAAACCAATTTACCAATCAAAACAGCTACAACGCCAAAAGGCAGTTTATCGAAGACCGTGATCCGCGCGAATTGTTGTTTCAGCCCAACAAACGCACCTTGGTACATTTTGCCGTTGATACCGACGAAGTGTTTATCACCACCAAAATCGACAAAGAAAAAACCATCTTCCTGCCTTTCAATTTGGGTTACGAAAACGGAGCTGGAAACCCGCCCAATCCAAATGGCTACAAAACCGCTTACCTGTGGGAATACGTGTGGCAAAAAGCTAGCTGGCTGGACATTATCGGCAAATTCATTCACGTTCAGAAAGAAGAATACAAGCAAAAAGGAACCACTTTCAAGAAAGAGAAAATCATCTTTCCACGCTTTCACCAGTTAGACGTGGTTCGCGAACTGGCGGCAAATGCCAAACAAAAAGGACCGGGCCAGCATTACCTCATTCAACACTCGGCAGGCTCGGGCAAGTCAAACTCCATCGCGTGGCTGGCCTATCGCCTCTTCAGTCTGCACAATGCAGCCGATGAAAAGGTGTTCAATTCCATTATTGTGATTACCGACCGAAAGGTGCTCGACAAGCAATTGCAGGACACCATTTACCAGTTCGAGCACAAACAAGGCGTGGTGGTGCGGGTCGATAAAAGTTCGTCGCAACTGGCCGAAGCCATCAAAAGCGGCAACAGTGTTATCATTACCACCTTGCAAAAATTTCCGTTTGCCGCCGTACTCGACGAAGTTAAAAACCTGCCCGACCGCACGTATGCCGTTATTGTTGACGAAGCCCACAGTTCGCAGGGTGGCGAAGCCTCCAAAAAGTTGAAAGAAGTACTGGCCGCGACCAACCTTCAGGAAGCCGAAAGCAACGATTCGGAGAATGACGAAAATGATGTGGAAGACATTATCCGCCAATCGATGCAGGCGCGCGGGGTACAGCCCAACATGAGCTTCTTCGCGTTTACCGCCACGCCCAAACCTAAAACAGTAGAGGTTTTTGGCACAATCAGTAAAACTGACGGCAAACCTCGCCCGTTTCATCTGTACTCGATGCGTCAGGCCATTCAGGAGAAATTTATCCTTGATGTATTACTCAACTACATGACCTATAAAACGTTCTTCAAAGTATCGAAGCAAATTGAAGACGATCCCAAAGTAAACAAGAAGAAAGCTAGCAGAGCCATTGCCCGTTTTCTGTCGCTGCACCCGTACAATCTGTCGCAGAAAACCGAAATCATCATCGAACATTTCAGGCAGGTGGTGTCGCAAAAAATTGGTGGAAAGGCCAAAGCAATGGTGGTTGCCAGTTCGCGGTTACACGCGGTGCGCTATTATTTTGAGTTTCAGAAATACATCAAAGAAAACCATTACACCGACATTAAAGCATTGGTGGCTTTCTCCGGAAAAGTAAAAGACCCCGATTTGCAGGACGTGGAACTGACCGAAGTAAAACTGAATGGCTTTTCGGAAAAGGAGTTGCCCGCCAGGTTCGACACCGACGAATACCAGATTTTGCTGGTGGCCGATAAATACCAAACCGGTTACGACCAGCCTTTGCTGCACACGATGTATGTGGATAAAAAACTGTCGGGCGTAAAAGCTGTTCAGACGCTTTCGCGGCTAAACCGGATGTGCACAGGAAAAGAAGACACTTTTGTGCTGGACTTTTCCAACGAAGAAGAGGAAATAAAAACCTCATTCCAACCCTATTACGAATTGACCGGAATTACCGAATTGTCGGACCCCAACCGGCTTTACGACCTGAAAGTAAAGATTGAAGCCAAACAAATCATCTGGCCATCGGAGGTCGATCTGTTTGCTGAACAGTATTTCAAAAATGCAGATTTGCACAGCAAAAAGATACATGCCTTGCTCAACTCCTTTATAGATCCGGCGGTTGACAGGTTCAAAGCCATTGAAACCGACGAAGAACAGGAAGATTGGAAACATACCCTGATTTCGTTTACCCGTGCATACGCTTTCCTGAGCCAAATTATGCCTTTTCAGGATGTAGCTTTGGAAAAACTATACGCATATAGCCGGTTGCTGATTAACAAACTTCCACGAAAATCGCTGGAAGACCGATTTAAGCTGAACGACGAAGTTTCGCTGCAATATTACCGCCTGCAAAAAATAAATGAAAGCAACATCGCTTTGGAACATCAGGCTGAATATGGTTTGCAGCCCGGATCGGAAGCCGGAATCAGAAAAGACAAAGAAGAACTGATACAGTTGTCACAAATTGTAGAAGCCATCAACAGCCGTTTTGGAACTGAATTTACAGAAGCCGACCGATTGCTGTTTGATCAGGTTGGATTGGACTTGCTGAACGATGAGGTGATTATTAAACAGGCCAAAATGAACACCTTTGAGAACTTCCTGCAAGGAAGCCTGAGAGACAAATCTATCGAAAAATTCATTGACCGGATGGACATCAACAACAGCACCACCAGCAATATTTTAAACAACGAAAAGCTGGCTGATGCGGTTATTTTCAAATATTTGGCAAAATTTATCTACGAAAAAATCAACGCGGCATAAAAAACATCAGATTTTATTTGTTTTACTCGCCTTCATTCGGGACATATTCAAAACTAATCGGGATAATTTCAAAAGTAATTGATTGGTCGTTGGCGTAATTTTCAGCCTTGAAAACAATCGATAAATCAAACAGAAATTACCGCTGGTTATGAAAACTTATTTTAATCAATCCATCGCTTTTTGTTTGGTTGTTTTGCTGAGCGCTGTAAGCTCGTGCAACGATTCTTTATAATATTTAGTGAACTGATTACGAATAATAACCGATGATGATTAAAACAAATCGCAGAGAATTTGTAAAGAATATTTCCGGCATGGCAATAGCCGCTTCCTTTTTGCCACTGATGAGCAGTAAAAATGCTGAGTTTTCCATTCCTCAACGAACCCTTGGACGAACCGGCGAGAAAATCTCCATTCTTGGATTGGGAGGATTTCATGTGGGGGCTGATATTGTGACGGATGAAATTGCCATTCAAATCATCCGCACGGCCATTGATCGCGGCGTGAATTTTATGGACAATGCATGGTCGTATCAGAAAGGGCGTAGCGAAACCCTCATGGGGCTTGCCCTAAAAGATGGTTATCGGGAAAAAGTTTTGTTAATGACAAAACTGATGGCGCGAACCGTTGAGGAGGCAAAAAAACAACTGGAAACCAGTCTTGACCGGTTCAAACTCGACCATGTCGACCTGATGCAGTTCCACGCCATCGGCCATAAAGATGGCGATGTGGATGCCATATACAACGAAGGGCTTATTAAGTGGGCCGAAGAACAGCGCAGTCAGGGCGTATTCAAATACATTGGTTTTACTGGCCACAGCGACCCAGCCGCCCACATAGATATGATTGAGCGCGGATATCCATGGGATACGGTGCAGATGCCTTTAAATATTGGTGATTTCCACCGCGAAATAAGTTTTCAAAAAGATGTACTTCCCCTTGCGGTAGCCAATAATATCGGAGTGATCGGGATGAAATCAAATGGAATGGGACGATTGGGTAACTCCGGTATTGCCACGCCATTGGAAGGGCTGCGGTACTCCATGAGCTTGCCTGTTTCAACAGTCGTATCCGGCATGGATTCCATGGCAATCCTGAAAGAAAACCTGGGCCTTGCTCAGCATTTTCAGCCATTAACAGCAGAGGAACAATCTGAAATGACTGCCCGGAGTGCAGGAAAATCTGACCTCATAGAGCACTACCTGAGAAAGAAAAAGGCATAGTAAAATTTGATTGTACACATGAAACGAATATTGTTGGTAATGCTCGTTGGCCTCGAACTGGTTTTCTCCGGACAAATCAATGCCGAAGAGTTGCCTCGCGGATCGACTGAAAACTGTTTTTATATCATGCCTCTTTACGAAAAGATTCGTGTTCCGGGTGCCTTGACTCTAGAGGAAAAACGTCGGGAAATTCTAAGGATGAAGGCACAATTGGGTTATGGTAATCTTTACCACCGGCTTGGTTTCTCATCCATTTACGCGCCCAATGTGGAAAGCGAAGTTCGTCCGGTTTTACAAATGCTTCAGGAGCATGGCTTGCATTACGGAGTTATTTTTGGCTTGCAATCGCATACCCGGAATTCGTACCGTGCAATAGCCGCTAAAGATCTGCGGCTGTTTCAGTGGCGGAAAGACGGCATCGACTGGAAAGGTTCGTACACCAGTTCCGGAAACCTTGAAGTGCCCGAAGATGAGCGCGATTACAAAGTGCCGACACCTTCGCGTTACGCTAAATCGCTACGAACTTACAATGCCCTTCAGGCAAAATTATGGGCGGAATCGGTAAAAAAACTGATGGCTGATTTTTCGGGTGTGATTACCTGTATAAATGGCCCGATAGAAGAGGAATTGGCTGTTGGCGGCCTTGCGAATACAGATAAACTCGGAGATTACAGTCCGTATGCCATTACCGAATTTCGTGACTGGTTGCGACATTCAGGGCTTTGCGATGCCTCCTCCGGAAAATACAAAGGCGAAGGCGCTTCAGAACTTATCATCGGAAATTTAATCAGCTTTAACGGAACACCCCGCAGTCAGTTTTACGACGATCAAACCCCGGCAGAGAGCAATGGAACCGGCATCAGTTTTAATGATTTTTTTGGAACCGACTTTAAAACATGGAGCTTGCGCTACTGGGATTTGGACATTTATCCCGCTGCCATTACCGATGAGGCATTTGACTGTACTCCTGAATCGGGTTCAGGTTTTTGTTCGGGTGGATTCGATGCCCCGAGGATATTGAATGGCCAATCGAAATTCTGGAGTGCCTGGACCTACGATATGCCCGACCAAGGCGGTTATTATCCAGCCGGAAATCCGGCATCACCTGCTTTTGGCTTCCGACAGTTTATGGTTCGGAACTTTGTGCGCGACCTTTTCGACGAAATTGCGGCAGTCGGAATCCCACGGGAAATGATGTTTGCCCATCAGATTCCGGGCGATGTTTTTCTGGGTTTTACAGGTGCTGGAGCGCGCAACCGGAGTTCTGCCTCAACAGTTTGGTCTGGCTATCTCGAAAAATCAAAAACCGTCGGAATCACCCGTTTCGGTTCAATTGACCCTTCTTTTATGACCCAATATGCCAATGATTGGGGAATTTTTGAATGGCACACCTTGCCAAATGCTGATCCGAATACACAAACGCTGTACAATACCAGCCTCAATCATCTCAATAACTATTACCAGCACAAATGCCACTATCTTTTCCCCGGATGGTGGAAACAAATTACTGATACCGAAGACAAAAGGTTCCCCTTAAATGATTCGCAGTTTGCAAATGCAATCCGCGATTTCATGCAATCGCGTACCGAAGTACCTTATCGTCAGCAGGGAACTACCCACGATTACACTCCACCTCAGGTGATCGGTTTGTCGGGTAAGATTGATGGGAATAAACTACTTAGCCTGAAATGGAATGGAAATATTTGGACGGATTTGTTGCAGAAATGGAGTGATTGGGGCCAGTTTGCCCATTTCGAAGTTCAAACAAGTAGTGATGGAATCAACTGGGCCAATTCAACAAAAACAAGCCAGCCGGTTTTCAGTATTGCACTCGAAGGTACCTCTGTAAAAGCCAGGGTTCGGGCGATTTCAAAAACAGGACTGTCCGGAAATTGGAGTGAAGTGGCAAACTTGTCATCGCAGGTTTCGACCAATCAGCTCAAAATTACTCCTGAATTCAGTTCGCTCTATGCCGATCCTGAAATGTCGAACAAAATCACGGTATCAACCGATGATTCATTCACTATTCCCGATTTTACAAAAATGTTGGTTTCCATTAGTGGCGACGGCCTGATCAAGGATATCTCTCCTGAAAATTCGGACACTATCGAAAAATTCTGGCCGATGAATTCGTCTGGCGAGTTGATTGGTATTTACCGGCTTGAAAATACGCAGTTTTCGGGTGGACTTTTTCAGGCAGTGGTGTCGGCACAAACACCCATTGATCCGTATCTTTCATTGGCCGGAAGTGCGCTGAATGGTGCGCTGCTTCCGTATATTTCATTTCGGCTTTATTCCGATGTTGCTTCGGAAGGAAGGCTTTACTGGTTCATTACAGGAGGCAATAAATCGGTAATTTTCCCGATTGTGCCGGGCTGGAATGTTTATTCGTTCAGCAATCTTCCGGATTGGATTGCTCAAACGGAAATTAAATCAGTGCGATTAGATCCGGGAATCACCGCTTCGGCCAACATTAAACTCGATTGGTTTGCCGTTGGTTCTCAACCAATAGCTACCAATCTGGTGCCCTCTTTTTTTATGCAGGGAAACAAAGCTACCTTTTCAACCAGTCCCACCGCAACTGCCGGAGCTTACACCGTTACCATTTCCATCGGCGATGCTTCCGTTTCAACAACCATCCAAACACTGGGCAGCAATCAGAAACCGGTGGTATCATTCTTTTTGCCTGTAAATGACACCATTGTGGAGAATGGAACAACACTTTTATTAAAAGCCGAAGCCAAAGATCAGGATGGAAAAGTGAACGGGATCAGCTTTCTGGCAAACAATTCAGTTATAAGGAATTCGACAATTTCTCCATCGCTTTTTGAATGGATTCCTTCTGCTTCAGGCAGCTATGAACTACTTGCAGAAGCCACTGATAATGCGGGAGAAAGCAGTAGAAGTGCAGTAAAAATCATTCAGGTGGTTGATCAGAAACCTTATTCAGGAAAAGCTTTTCCGGTGCCTGGAATCCTTGAAGTTGAAAATTATGACATTGGTGGTGAAGGAATTTCGTTTCACGATCGGGAGCCGCTCAACCAGGGAGGTGTTTACCGCACCGAACAGGTTGATATTGCAAAAATGACCAATGGGAATTCCGGCTATTTTGTGGGCTGGACTGCTGAAGGCGAGTGGCTGGAATATACCATTGAGGTAAAAAAAGGAATGAAAGTGGATATTAATCTTCAGTTGGCCTGTGCAAATGGGGGAGGAGAACTGCACTTCGAATTAAATGGAAAATTGTTGACCAACCATCTTTTTATTGGGGCTACTGGTGGCGATCAGCAGTTTAAAACCTTCACCTTCAACGATGTTTATATGCATGAAGGTATTCATCAGCTTCGGCTTGTGATTGATAAGGGCGAAATGAATCTGGATCAGATTCGTATCAGCGAACGTTTTCCTACATCCATTTCGGACGTGACCTCCAGTGCCGGTATTTATATCTATCCCAATCCTGCCCGCGATCAGATCAGGATAAATGGTTTATCCAATCATCCAATCGTCGTGCAAATCATTTCGCTTCAGGGGCAAACGATTAAAATGGTAAAGTTATCTCCTGAAGCAGGCCAGGTGATTTCAGTTGCGGGATTACCCGCCGGTACTTATATTGTTTCCGGCACCATTGATGGAAAGCTGTTCCAGTCGAAACTGATTAAATTATAACCGACACTATTGTATCTTGTTGGGACATATTCAAAACTAATCGGGATAGTATTGAAAGTTATTCAATCCTAAATCCCATAACTTGCAGAACTAAAATCTATACAATGAAACTAAAAACTACCAATCAAATTTTGAAGAATATCGGAGTTTGTGCCCTTGCGCTAACCGGTTCGCAAATGCCGGCTTTAGCTGCCACTCCTGAAAAAATGAATGTGATTTTTATTCTGGCCGATGACCTGGGCTGGAGTGACTGTACCCTTTATGGGACTACAAAACTTTACCAGACGCCCAATCTGGAACGACTGGCCAAACGCGGGATAACCTTTACCAATGCACATTCTGCCAGTCCGCTTTGTTCGCCAACCAGGGCAAGTATTTTAACCGGACAAACCCCGGCACGTAACGGGCATACAGCACCTGTCCATCATACCGCTGATGTGCAAATGAAGGCTTCAGTTATGGAAAAAGCGCCTGCCGGAGATAAAGCCGTTCAGTGCAAGTCGGCCAGCCGACTCGACACTCACCTGCCCACCCTTGGTAAACTGATTAAAGCCGATGGTTATTCCACTGCTCATTTTGGCAAGTGGCACCTGGGAAGTGAACCCTATTCACCTTTGGAACATGGTTTTGATGTGGATATTCCACACTGGCCGGGGCCCGGTCCTGCCGGAAGTTTTGTGGCTCCCTGGAAATTTCCCGCTTTTAAGGAACTTTCTCCGAAAGAACATATCGAAGACCGGATGGCCGATGAGGCTGTAAAATGGTTGCGTTCGGTTGATAAAACCAAGCCTTTTTACATGAACTACTGGCAATTTTCGGTTCATGCGCCATTCAATGCCAAAGAAGAACTGGTGGAGTATTATCGTGGAAAGATCGATACCACTCAGGCGCAACGTTCATCGACCTATGCAGCGATGGTTCATTCAATGGATGATGCGATAGGTAAGTTGCTCGATGAAATTGACAGACTCGGAATAGCCGACCGTACGGCCATTATCTTTATTTCAGACAATGGTGGAAACATGTATAATTATCTTCCGGAAACCACGAAAGAGGGGAGAAAATACACATCCACAGCAACCGATAATTCACCTTTGCGTGGTGGTAAAGCTACCATGTTCGAAGGTGGATTTCGTGTTCCTTGCGTAGTCGTTTGGCCAGGCGTAACCAAACCGGGAACCCGCACCGATGCGATGATTCAAACCACCGATTTTTATCCGACCATTCTAAATCAGCTGGGTATTTCCCTTCCTGAAAATCACAAGATTGACGGTTATGATATTACTTCTGCACTTTCAGGCAAAAAATTTAACCGTAAACCCATGTTTACCTTTTTCCCGCACGCGCCCAGAGTGCCGGATTGGTTGCCAGGTTCTGTGGCTGTGAATGAAGGGGACTGGAAACTGATTCGCATGTTCCACCAGGGCGAAAACGGAGCCCACGGTTATATGCTTTTCAATCTGAAAACGGACATTGGCGAGCGGAATAACCTTGCTTCCAAATCTCCGAAGCGGGTGAAGCAAATGGACCGTTTGATCGGAAATCATTTAAAAGATGCAGAGGCGGTTGTCCCAATTCCAAATCCATCCTTTGATCCGGCTAAATATCGCCCCGAGCAGATTGGTGTTCAGCAGGGAAATGGGAAATAGATATGGTGGATTACCATCTAAATTAATAAGATGAACAAGATTGTAAATTAGACTCAGTAAGTTATGAAGAATAATCCGTTCGTGATCGTTTATATGTTGCTTGCAATGGTCTTGATGTCCTGTGCAACAAAGAAGTCGTTTAATATAGTCTTACTGCCCGATACCCAGACGTATTCCCGGGCATACCCGGAAATTTTTATGTCGCAAACAAAATGGATCGCGGAGAATTCCGACAGTATCGCTTTTGTTCTTCATCAGGGTGATATTACCGATTGGAATACCGATAACGAGTGGCAGGTCGCTTCTAAAGCTATGCAAATGCTTGACGGAAAAGTTCCTTATACTGTTGTGCCTGGTAATCATGATACCGGGGCTCCTCCTTATGCTTTTCATACTAAAACCCGGGCAACTGACCTTTTTAATGTTTATTTCCCGTATGAGAAATACAGTGAGTATAAAAGTTTTGGAGGGGCATTTGAAGAGGGAAAAATGGATAATACCTGGCATACATTCAAGGCTGGTGGTTATAACTGGCTTATTCTGTCATTGGAATTTGGCCCCAGAAACAGTGTATTGCAATGGGCCGGGGATATCATAAAAGATCATCCGAAACATAAAGTGATCATCAATACACATGCTTATATGTATTCCGATGATACCCGTATGAGCGCTGACCGGAACCATAACTGGAGACCACAGAGTTATGGTATTGGCAATGATACAGGCGACAATGCGGTGAACGATGGAGAACAGATGTGGAAAAAGTTGGTGAGCCAATATGCAAATGTTTTACTCGTATTCAGCGGACATGTTTTACATGATGGTACAGGCACACTGGAAAGTACTGGTTTACATGGTAATACAGTTTATCAGATGCTGGCCAATTATCAGGGAGGCGTGAAAGATGCCGTAAAAGGGGGCAACGGCTTTCTTCGTAAACTTACAATCGATCCGGTGAAACAAAAAATATTTGTGAAAACCTATTCTCCCTATATCAACGAATATAAAACAGGACCAGATCAGCAATTTGTCATTGAGAATGTTCAATTCAATTCCATACCAGATAAGGGCAAAAGATGAGGTGATCCGTCCAAAGAGCTTTATAGGAAAGCGACATGAATGGTTTACCCGGGGACCAATTGCCATTGCTGATGAGAAGATGGCCGATTTTCAGATTGTTGATTGCTCCAGATATGAATTAGCCAGACGCATGATAAACCATTTTATCAGACCTGAGGTATTCAAAACCGCATATCAAAATAATCAGGTGAAGGCCAATGAATTTGTTCCAATGGAGAAACTGCTGCTGGCAAAATAAATAAAAAATAGTTTGTAAAATGAAAATTAATAGGATTATCGCAGGATTCTGTATTTTGTTTGTTTCAGGAAATGTTTTGGCCCAAAACCCCATACTGATAGGATATGCCGATGCACACATGAAAATATGGAACGGCAAAATGTACATTTCGGCAGGAAAAGATAAAAGTCCTGAAATAAAAGGGTTTTCGATGCCAAACTGGAGCATTTATTCGACCACCGATTTGGTCAACTGGAAATTGGAGTGCAACATTATGCCCGAAGAAACTTTTATTGGAAAAGGATCTGTAAAATGCTGGGCTTCGGACATCACAACCCGAAACGGGAAATATTACTTTTATTTTTCACATGGAGGTTCGGAAACCGGTGTTTTGGTGGCCGATACACCTGAGGGTCCATATCGCGATGTGCTTAAAAAGCCAATGATCCCGGAAGATTTTTCAGTTAACCACGAATACGATCCAACTGCTTTTACCGACGACGATGGAAAGCAGTACCTTATTTTTGGTCGCGATGGATTTGATGGAAAGAACCATATTCATTATCAGATAGCAAGGCTAAGCGACGATATGGTTTCGCTGGCCGAAAAACCCCGCGATTTGTTAACCGATAAACCGTATGGTTTTGGAGACAAGAACCGGGCACGCGACCATCAGTATTTCCATAAACACAACGGTATTTATTATTTAAGTTGTGCCGGCGCCTACATGGCTTCCGACAATGTGTACGGACCATACAAAAACGAGCGGCACAGCGGGCAAAACGGGCACGCCAGTTTCAAAGAATTAAATGGCCAGACCTACCACATGTACGAATGGACTTGTGAGCCTTTCGGAAACAGGGCCTTTCGCCAGGTGATGATGACCTATCTTCATTATAAAAATAATGGCGATATGGTATCCGACCCGGATTTTTTAATCGATAGCAATGCTGCTTCCCGGGGTAAATATTATGAAAGCGGTGTTGGGAACTATGATGCCGGTTGGGAAAAGATTGAAGCGGAATGGTTCTTTAAAAAAGAAGGTGATTTGGTAAAAAGGGAAGGCTCTGGCGGAGGATTTGAGATCCAGAATATTCATAATAACGACTATCTATTGTTTCAATATGTCAGAAATATGAAGACAAATACAACCATTAACTTCCGGATATCATCGGCCCATGTAGCCGGCGGTGAAATTGAGATTCGTGAGGACAGTGAAAATGGCACATTATTGGGCTCCTGCACTGTGCCAGGTAACGGAAATTGGCAAAATTACCAGACCATAAGTTGTAAATTAAGCAATATAGCCAGACCAGCAAATACCAATTTGTACTTTGTTTTTAAAGGTGGTGAAGGAGAGTTGATTTGCTTGGACTGGTTTAATCTTATTTTATGAAGAATAAAATTATTGCAACAGTTGTTGCCGGAATGGCTTTTGGACTCCCATCAGCCTTTAGCACTGAAACAAAAAAGCCAAACATCATCTTCATTTTTGCCGATGATTTGGGATATGGCGATTTGGGCTGCTACGGTTCAAAACTAAATCGTACACCAAACCTCGACAAGCTGGCCAACGAAGGCGTCAGGTTTACCGATTGTTATGCGGCAGCAAATGTTTGTACGCCAAGCCGTGCCGCTTTGTTGACCGGCCGTTATCCGATGCGTTCAGGACTTGCGAATGTTTTACATCCCTGGCAATCTACAGGTATCGATAGTGCAGAAGTTACCATGCCCGAAATGCTTCGCGAAGCCGGATATCATACCGGTATGGTGGGTAAATGGCATCTGGGGCACCATAAAGAACATTTGCCTTTACAGCATGGTTTTCAGGAATATTTTGGAATTCCCTATTCCAATGATATGAAACCCTGTATTTACGTACGAGGCAATGAAGTGGAAAGTACTGAAGTTGATCAGACACAAACGACAAAAACATATACCAAGGAAGCGCTCCGGTTTATCGGTGAAAACAAAGACCGTCCGTTTTTCTTGTACCTGGCCCATACCATGCCGCATGTACCGCTTTTTGCCTCCGATCAGTTCAAGGGTAAATCGAAAAATGGATTATATAGCGATGTGATTGAAGAACTGGATTGGAGCGTGGGCGAAGTGATTAAAAAACTTCAGGAATTGAAGCTGGATGAAAATACATTGATTGTGTTTTCGAGCGATAATGGTCCATGGTTGACACGGGGGCCCGAGGGCGGAAGCGCTTACCCGCTGTTTCAGGGGAAGATGACGACCTGGGAAGGGGGGCACCGTGTACCAACTATTGCCTTCTGGAAGGGGAAAATTAAGCCGAAAGTGTATTCAGGATTGATTACCCTAATGGATTGGTTTCCTACATTTGCACAATTGGCCCAGGCTGAATTGCCGGATAATCTGATGATGGATGGTTGTGACCTAACGGACATCATCTTAAAAAACGAAAAAAGGGAAAACGAAGAGTTTTACTATTTCCAAGGGGCAAAGATTTCAGCATACCGTTCAGGAGATTTTAAATTGACCTTGCCTGAAGGATTAAGAAAAGGAAATCGATTTGTTCCGGATGTTCCGGCTCACGACACTTTGCTTTTTAACCTCCGTACAGATGTTGGGGAATCGACTAATCTGGTTAAAACAAAGCCTGAAAAGTTAGCCAAAATGTCAGAGGAACTGGAAAAATTCAGAAATAGTCTCAGCGGATTAAAAGTAAAAGTAAGCGAACAAAGACCTGTTGACTGGCCGAGATAACCACTAATGAAACTAAATTAAACCCTAATGCTATGAGAGCGATACTTTTTATAATTCTGTTTTTTTTCGTGGTTTCCGGTTTTTCGCAGAACAGCCCCGGATTTTCCATCAGCAATTCGAATTGGATTGCTACTGATGCATTGGGTCGCCGATTGCCCGACTTTAAGCAAACCGGCCCGGTGAAAAATGAAAAATGGGTGGGATTGTTTTATTACATCTGGCACGGCGGCCATAACCCGACCGATACCATTTATGACATCACGAAGATGCTTCAGGCAGATCCTGTGAACCCCCAATACGGCACAAAGGGTCACTTCCATTACTGGGGCGAGTCGGAAGCCGGTTATTACCATGCGGGCGATCCCTGGGTAATCCGCCGAAACATTGCCATGATGGCTGCTGCCGGAGTCGATTTTATTTATTTCGATGTGACCAATGCCTATACTTACCTGCCGGTGGTGGATACGTATTGCGAGATTTCGATGGAAATGCGGAAGAAGGGAATCAACGCGCCTTACATTTCGTTCATGACCAATGCAAAGAGCGGTAAAACCATGAATTCGGTTTACGATGAGTTTTATGCGAAACAAAAATACAAGGATCTGTGGTTTATATGGGAAGGCAAACCTCTCATTTTTGGTCAACCAACTGATGCCGAATTGCGGCAGGATGTGAGGGATTTCTTCAACCTTAAATACAGTTGGGCATGGACCGACGCTCAAAATCAGCCCAACCACTGGCAGTGGATCGATAAATATCCGCAGGATTATGGGTGGAGCACCAAAGGAGTGGTCGATCAGATCCCGGTTTCTGTCGCTTCGCATCCTATTTCAAATATTGGGACAAGTTTTTCCAATGGTGAACAGCCTGCCTACGATGAATATAAATTGACACCACTTACCGGACATGGGCTCCATTTTGCAGAACAATGGAAACAAGTTTTTGCCCTCCAGCCCAAAGTGGTGATGATTACCCAGTTCAACGAGTGGATGGCGCAGCGCTTTATTACCGGAGTGGACTACAGCCCCGGGTTTCTGGGAAATCCGCCGATAGATGGGAATAGCTATTTTGTGGATGCCTATAATCAGGAATACAACCGCGATATTGAACCAATGAAAGGTGGGCATACCGACAACATGTATTATCAGATGGTGAATTATATCCGTTTGTTCAAAGGCATGGAAGCCCCAAAACCGGTAAGCAAGGCCGGAAAAGTTAAAATTGATGGTTTATTTGCTGAATGGCAGTCAGCCGGGCCTGTTTATACCGATTATGAGGGCGATGTGGCACACCGGAATTCAATAGGTGCCAATAAAAACAACACCTATATCAATACCACCGGGCGAAACGATATTGTAGAAAGCCGGGTAGCGTATGACAAGAAGTTCGTTTATTTCTATGCAAAAACAGCGCAACCACTTACATCGCACACGGGAAAAAATTGGATGCTGTTGTATCTCAATACCGATACCTTAAAAACGACAGGGTGGGAAGGCTATGATATGCTGATAAATTCCAGTTCAACCAATAAAACCCAAACTTCGGTAAAGAAATTTGAAAACGGAAACTGGACCGGCGATCAGAAAATCAATTATTCCTACTCCGGAAATGAACTGGAAATTGCAGTGCCCATTTCCTTTTTTAAGTTGAAGAAGGACGCGCTTGTTTTCTCATTTCACTGGTCGGATAATAGTCAGAAGTTGCTCGACATCAATGAGTTTTTTATCAACGGCGATTCAGCGCCCGACCGGAGGTTCGATTATTTGTTTTCTGGTAATTAGAGACAGATTCTAAAGTTATCGGAATGATTTCAAATGTTATTGTTTGGGGTATCGTTTAAATTGCAAACCTAAAGTTTAAGAAGTTCTCAAAACCAGATGAATAAAATAGCGTATGTTTTTGGTGTAACAATGGTTTTGCAGTTAGGTGGTTGTCATGAGCTACTGGCTGCTGAAAAACCGGTTCAGGAAAAGAAAAAAATCAATTTTCTTTTACTTCTGACCGATGATCAGTCGTACCATTTGTCGATGGTTGGTACACCGGGTATCCAAACCCCAAATATTGATGCGTTGGCTAAACGGGGTGTGTTTTTTACCAAAGCATATTCAGCCGCTGCTTCCTGCTCGCCTTGCCGCAGTGCGATTCTAACGGGCATGTATCCTCATTCCAACGGGCATTGGCGCAACACGGTTACTCCAACAATGAGCGATCCGGATGTGCAGTTTGGACGACAATCAACCAAAGCCGATCGGGTTGGGGTACACGAAGATCTGCCAACTTTGATTGAGTTATTAAATGAAAATGGATACACCACAGGAATTACCGAAAAATTTCATTTAAGTCCGCCCTGGAAATTTCCGTTTCACCAACATTACCCGGCAAACAGCAACCCCGTTACCCAATACAAAGCGGCAACCGATTTCTTAAAGAGATCAAACAACAAACCGTTCTTTCTGGAAGTCAATATCGGAAATACCCATCGGCCATTCAGGGCGCATATTAACCAGGCAGGTTTGCCCGAAGTTTCTCCCAATCATGTTCAGGTTCCGCCCAACTGGCCTGATACCAAAATTACCCGCGAAGATTATGCAGAATATTTGAGTACCGTTGAACATGCCGATGCTGTAGTAGGAGAGGTGCTAAAAGCACTCAACGAATCGGGTCAGGCTGAAAATACCATTGTAATTTATACCAGCGATCAGGGATTTTGCTACCATCGCGCCAAGGCTTCTACTTACGACTGGGGAGTGCATGTTCCTTTGTCGATAACAGGACCGGGAATATCCGGCAATATTCAAACTCCGGAACTTGCAAGTCACATTGATTTAACTCCCACGATTCTGGATTTTGCAGGAATTGCTATTCCGACCACTGTTCAGGGAATTTCGCTCCGAAAGCTACTGGAAGGAAATAGCAAAACCTCCGGACAAAGCTTTATCTATTCGGAACACAATGCCCACGGACCTGGTGCTGAAGAATACTATCCCACCAGAACGGTGACCGATGGCAGGTTTCGCTATATCCGCAATCTCCGGAATGAAATTGTTCCCGATTATCCGATTGAACGGTTTGTTACCGACGAAGCGTTTGCCAATAAAGCAAAAGGTCTGGCTTGGTTGTGCCTGGATGCAACTCCAGGCGGGAATTGGGGGAACCTGGCTTTTGCTGAAATCATCAACAACAAATCGCAATTTCCCGTTCAGTACGAATTGCTGAAAGCCACTTTTTTCAGGCCCAGGGACGAACTGTACGATCTTGAAAAAGATCCGTATGAAATGAAAAATCTGGTTGCCATTCCGGAGTATAAAAATATGCTCGGTAAATTACGTCAGGCAATGGACGACTGGATGAAGCAAACCAACGACGATGGTGATCCGGGAAGTCATCCGCGCCGGACAACAAAATAACATAGTGTAATTTTTTAACCTAAAAATTTAAATGATGCAGCAAACATATAGAAGAAGCGTTGGAATCGCCCTGTTGGGAGTATTTTCAATTTCGGCGGGTGCCCAAATACGCAAAGCGCCCAATGTAGTATTTGTTTTGGCCGATGAATGGCGCGCCCAGGATGTTGGTTATAACGGCAATATTAATGTCTTGACCCCAAACCTCGACCGACTTGCCAGTAAAGCGGTCAATTTTACGAATACCATTTCTACAACACCGGTTTGTTGTCCTTACCGTGGCAGTTTGCTCACCGGGCAGTATCCATTGACTCATGGTGTATTTGTAAACGATGTGCTGCTAAATCCTGAAGCACAAAGTCTCGGGAAGGCATTTAAAGCCTCGGGATACGAAACAGCCTATATCGGGAAGTGGCATATCGATGGTCATGGGAGAAATTCATTCATTCCGGTTGAGCGCAGGCAAGGTTTTGAATATTGGAAAGTGTTGGAATGTACCCACAATTACAACAATTCCTGGTACTGGGGTAACGACGATAAAAAGGCCAAATGGGAAGGCTACGATGCCTATGCCCAAACAAACGATGCCGTTAATTACATCAGAGAAAGGAAAAAGAATGAAAAGCCTTTTTTTATGATTTTGTCATGGGGTCCGCCACATACGCCTTTTCAAACAGCGCCCGAATCGTTTAAGAAAATCTATCGTGAGAAGCTGCTGAACGTGCGCATGAATGTTCCTGATGAGTTGAGACAAAAAGCGATTGAGGATATGATTGGCTATTATGCCCATATATCGGCTTTGGACAGTTGCATCGGGGTATTGCAGCAATCGCTGAAAGAAACCGGTCTGGATGAAAACACCATTTTTGTTTTCACTGCCGATCACGGTGCCATGGTTCAATCGCATGGATTTGTGAATAAGCAAAGGCCCTACGAAGAATCGATCAATGTTCCGATGCTTATTCGTTATCCTGAAGTGTTTGGCAACAAAGGGAAGAAAAACGATATGCTGATCGGAACACCCGATTTGATGCCCACCTTGCTTGGATTGTGCGGATTGCCCATACCTGGAACAGTGGAAGGTGAAGATAAATCAGCCATTATGAAGGGAAAAGCGAAGGATAAAACCGATGCAGTGCTGATTGCAAGTTACCATCCTTTTGGGCAATGGCCTGCGAAACAGGGAGGTAAGGAATACCGTGGTGTACGAACCAAACGATATACTTACGTGAAAGATTTATCGAAGCCCTGGTTGCTGTTCGACAATCAGAAAGATCCGTTTCAGTTGAATAACCTGGTGAACGGCAAGAAATATGAGAAAGTACAAAATGAACTGGAAAACGAATTGTCTGATATTTTGAAAAAGAACAAGGATGAGTTTCGTCCCGGAATGGAGTACATTAAAAAATGGAATTATGTGATTGACGAAACCGGCACAGTCCCTTATGTGAAAACTAATTATCAGGGTTTACCCATAATCGAATAAGATGAAAACGATCCAATCAACAGGCCTGATTTCGTTGAGTAGTCTGCTGCTGGCGGCGATTCCCGGCTTTGCTCAAAATCAGGAAAAAAAACCAAACATCATTATCATTCTGGCCGATGATATGGGTTACAGCGATCCGGGCTGTTATGGAGGCGAACTCGCTACTCCTGCACTCAACCGGTTGGCGAACGAAGGTGTGCGGCTTACCCGTTTCCAGAACAGTGCCATGTGTGTTTGTTCGCGGGCTTCTTTGCTAACCGGAAACTATTGGCCCAAAGCCATTTCTGAATTCAGGCGAACGAAGCTTTTACCTGAAATACTTCATGAATCAGGTTACCGCACTGCTTTGGTTGGAAAATGGCACTTGCAGGGTGATCCGATGGATAGGGGATTTGATCATTTCTTTGGTTTCCTTGGAGGCTTCGGCGACCATTTCGCCGGTTCGAAAGATTTTCGGCTCGATCGGGAACCTTTCACTGCTTTTGGATCTGATTATTACAGCAGCGATACTTTCACCGACCGGGCAATTCAATTCATTATGTCAGCCAAATCAGGTCAGGAAGATCAACCTTTTTTTTTATACCTGAGTTTTCAGGCGCCACACAATCCCCTTCAGGCACCCAAAGCCGATATTTTAAAGCACCGCGGAAAATATGTAGGAGGCTGGCAGGCAGTTCGGGAAGCCAGGTTCAAAAGGCAAAAGGAAATGGGAATTGTACCCGCCGATGCAAAACTCCCTGATTATCCAAAGAATCTTCCTGTATGGGAATCCCTTTCGCCCGAGCAACGCGATCTGGAAGACCTGCGCATGTCGGTTTATGCTGCGATGATTGAGCGAATGGATCAGGGGATTGCTCGTTTGGTGAAAGCGCTTAAAGAATCAGGGAAAGATGAAAATACGCTCATTCTGTTTATGAGCGATAACGGAACAGACTCGTTTTCGAAAGCTGATGAGGCGATGTTGAAACAGGATAAACTTCCCGGCGATCCGGGCTCGAACTGGCAACCTGGAACTGGCTGGGCGTATGCAAGTGTTACCCCATGGCGTTTGTATAAAATAAGTCAGCATGGGGGAGGAGTTACAACAGGTGCAATTGCCTGGTGGCCCGGCAACACCGGCAAAGCAGGGCGAATAGAACACAGTCCGGTTCATATGATCGATGTTTTACCAACTGTAAACGAACTCCTGAAACAAAAAAAAGGAGCTGAAATTGCCGGCGAGTCATTTCTTCCACTCCTGAAAGGGGGATCCTGGAAACGGAAAAATCCGCTGTACTTTCAGTTTATGGACAATCGGGCCATCCGTACTTCGAAATGGACGATGGTGGAGGTGGATGAAGCAGGCTGGGAACTTTTTCGCATAAAAAGCTATCCGCTTGAAAATATAGATGTTGCAAGTCATCATCCCAAAGTAGTTGCCAAACTGCAGAAGGAATGGTTAAAATGGTGGCAGCACGACAGTGGCGATGCGGTTTATACCCCCAAGTCAACCAAAGTTGGGCCGCATTACGGACCTCAGGGCGACCGCGGTTCAGGAGTTACCTATCAGCCAACAGCCATGCCCGAAAAACTAAAGAACCGTTATCTAAAACCGTAAATAAAGCTAAACCATGAACATGCTCAAAAACACCAGCCTGATTTCTTTAAGCGCGTTGATGCTTTCAGGAAACATCGCTTATTCTCAAAAACAAACTACCAAACCCAATATCATTTTTATTTTGGCCGATGATTTGGGGTACATGGATATTAATTATTTTGCCACTCGTGTGACAAAAACGCCTACCGGAAAACAATTTTACGAAACGCCCAATCTGAATAAACTGGCCGAACAGGGCGTGTCATTTTCGCAGGCTTATGCCTGCCCGCTTTGCGCACCAACCCGTTCGAGTTTGCTGACCGGAAAATATGCCTCAAGGCTCGGCTTTCAGACCGCTACTGCCGGAAGCGCTAATTCCTATTACGCACAGGGCATTGAGCCACCGACAGGTTTTCATGAGCAGGATTGTTACTGGGCCGATAAAATTACCAACCCGGAAGCATTACGAAATGGAAATACTTTGATCGCACTTCCTTCGGGCCAGCCACAGGACAATGGCCGCGATGAAATTACCATCGCCGAAGCGCTGAAAGGCTATCATTCAGCATTCCTCGGGAAATGGCATTTGGGTGGTCATGGTTCGGAAGGTTACCAACCACGCGACCATGGATTCGAAGAGCTGGCCTACTTTGATTCGGGCGGTTCGCCTTTTTTCAACTGGCGCAAATTATGGGACCGGAAAGAGAAACACTTCCCGAAAATGAGGCAGAATGAGCTGCTTCAGGGTAAAGCAGGTGAAGACAAGGGCATTGATTTTTTGACTGAAGACCTTACAGAGCGTGCGTTGGATTACATCGACCGTCAGGCGAAAAGCAGCGATGGGAAACCCTTTTTCCTGTATTTTTGCGAGTTTTCGGTTCATGGTCCCTGGCAGG